>Ga0066790_10000009_pt1 | contig 41261 bp, 40 predicted proteins | sample OrgsoiDNA2013050_FD_70963 | JGI IMG/M metagenome (GOLD analysis project Ga0066790, IMG submission 70963) | Permafrost soil microbial communities from the Arctic, to analyse light accelerated degradation of dissolved organic matter (DOM) -... | ecosystem: Environmental > Terrestrial > Soil >...
AGCATTAATCCGCGGTCGCCTGACCGGGCCGGCCGGCATACAGTCGCCATCAGTAGACACCACCGGCCGGAAGGGTGCCTGGACATGAGCAATGAGCCGAATGAGGCCCTGAACGTGCTCCGCGAGGTGTGGAGTGCCCAGGACCAGGACAGCGCCTCGCTCGCCGAGGCCTGCGGCACGACCGAGGGCTGCAAGCGGATGTCGGCCGTCGGATTCGACGGGCTGGCCGGTCCCGACGGCGACATGCGCGCGGCGTGGAAGGCCAAGCTGGAACGCGAGGGCAAGCTGAACGCCGGGGCGGGCACCGTCGCCGATCTCGTCCTCGGGCACGCCGAGTCCCGCTGAATGGACCGTCCGGAGACCGTCGGCCAGCTCGCCGAGATCCTGCGGCAGGGCGGCTACCTGGCCGACCGCGGCCTCGCGACGGCGCTGTTCGTGTCGCTGTCCCTGCAGCGCCCGATCCTGCTGGAGGGCGAGGTCGGGGTCGGCAAGACCGAGGTCGCGAAGGTGCTGGCGGCGGCGTTCGGCCGCAAGCTGATCCGGCTGCAGTGCTACGAGGGCATCGACACCAACCAGGCGCTGTATGAGTGGGACTACGCCCGCCAGATGCTGCACATCAGGGCGCTGTCGGAGCATCAGGTGGCCGACGAGCGGGCCGTGGACAAGCTGTTCGGCCCTAAGTACCTGCTGGAACGGCCGCTGCTGGAGGCGGTCCGGGCCGGGGACCGGGCCGTGCTCCTGATCGACGAGATCGACCGCGCCGACGACGAGTTCGAGGCGTTCCTGCTGGAGGTGCTGTCGGACTTCCAGATCAGCATCCCCGAGATCGGCACGATCAAGGCCGAGACCCCGCCGCTGGTGGTGCTGACCTCCAACCGCACCCGCGAGCTGCATGATGCGCTCAAGCGACGCTGCCTGTACCACTGGATCGGCTACCCGTCGGCCGAGCGCGAGGTCGAGATCGTGCTCATCCGGGAGCCGGGGGTCTCGCAGACGCTGGCCCGCAAGGTAGTAGCGGCGGTCAACCGGCTGCGCGAGCTGGACCTGGCTAAACCGCCGGGGGTCGCCGAGACGATCGACTGGGCGCGCACGCTCGATTTCCTGAGCGGCGATGACTTCAGCCCGCAGGCCGCACTGGACACGCTCGGAACGGTGGTCAAGGAACGCGACGACCTTGAGCTAGTCCGAGAAAATCTGGAAGAGATAACGTCCGGTGCCTGAGCGCGCTCCCCTGGTCGGAGTGCTGGTGCGATTCTCCCGTGAGCTGCGCTCCGCCGGGGTCGCGGTCGGGTCAGGCGACGTCCTGACCTACTGCGCGGCCATGGCTCCGCTGGACCCGACCGACCTGGTGGACCTGTACTGGGCCGGACGCACCACGCTGATCGCCAAGCGCGATGACATAGCCGTCTACGACGAGGTGTTCCGGCGCTTCTTCCTCGGCGGCGCGGATCCGGTGGGCGAGCTCATCACGGTCCGGGCGCGGGTCGACGCCGAGGCCGAGGCGCTGCTGGTGGCCCCGGCGACCAGCCCCGACAACCAGGGCGACGAGGAGGAGGCGGTCCTCGGCTGGATGGCCTCCGACGTCGAGGCGCTCAAGCGCAAGTCGTTCGCCGCCTGCACCCCCGAGGAGCTGGCGGCCCTGCGGCGGATCATGAACCGGATCCGGCTGACCCCGCCCAGGCGGCGTACCAGGCGGACGGTCGCCGCCCGCTCGGGCCGGTCGCCGGACCTGCGCCGCACCGTCCGCGAGTCCCTGCGCCTGCACGGCGAGCCGGCCGAGCTGTTCTGGCGGCGTCGCCGGATCCGGCTGCGGCCGCTGATCCTGATCCTGGACATCTCCGGGTCGATGGCCGACTACTCGCGCAACCTGATGCAGTTCGCTTACTCCGCCAACCGCGCGGCGGCCCGGGTGGAGGTCTTCTGCTTCGGTACCCGGCTCACCCGGATTACCAGGGCCCTGCAGACCCGGCGCCCGGACGACGCGCTGGAGCGGGCCGCCCAGGCGGTGTTCGACTGGGAGGGCGGCACCAGGATCGGCGAGTCAGTGGACGCCTTCGTCCGGGACTGGGGCCGGCGCGGCATCTGCCGCGGCGGGGTCGTGGTCATCTGCTCCGACGGGCTCGACCGCGGTGATCCGGCCCTCCTGGCCACCGCCATGGAGCGACTGTCCCGGCTGTGTCACACACTGGTATGGATGAACCCGCACAAGGGCAGTGACCCGAACTTCCGGCCGAGCACGCTGGGGATGATGGCGGCGGCACCGCACATCGACCTGCTGCTGTCCGGGCATGACCTGAGCAGCCTGGAGGAGCTCGCGGCGCTGCTGCCGACGCTGCACTAGCTGGCACTGCACTAGCTGGCACCGACTAGCTGATCTGAAGGAGTAACCCCGGTGAGATGGAGCGTGGGGATCGAGGCGGAGGGCGACCGGGTGCTGACCCGCGAGGAGATCGTCGAGCTGGCCGACGCGGTCGCGGCCTGCGAGGGGATCGCCACGGGGATCGGCGCCAGGCGCTACGGCGCCCAGCTGGTGGTCCAGGCCGGCAGCCGCGAGGAGGCGGTCGAGAAGGCCACCGCCGAGTTCGCGGCCGCCGCGGTCAGGGCCGGGCTCCCGGAGGCGCCCGTCGTTCGCGCCGAGGCCATCAGCGAGGACGAGGACGTCGAGCGGTGATCCGGCTCGGCTCGCTGGCCGGGTATCCGTTCGAAGGGCCGCGCCTGCTCGGCGGGTGGACCCCGCCGGCCCGCGCCGCCGTCTACGCGATCATGTACAAGCCCGACCCGGAGACCAAGCCCGAGCGCTACGCCGTGATCTACGTGGACCACGGCGACGACCTGGCCGCGCAGCGCCTCCCGTTCCAGCACCCCCGCGCGCACTGTTGGGTGAAGCGGGCCGGATCGCGCTGGAAGGTCTACATCGCCACCTACGAGGTGCCGGGGGGCACGCGGGCGCACCGGGAGCAGATCGCTCGCGAGCTGACGGCCGTCTACCAGCCGCGCTGTAACCAGCAGCAGTACGACCAGGCGTGGAAGGACGAGTGGATCGGGGAGTACTCCGCTCCGACGACCGGCCCGGTGGCCCGGCGCGGCCCCGACCAGGGCGCACCCGGCTAACGAGGGCCAGCGACCGGGGCTCGCGCGCCTGCCCCTGTGGAAAGTCGTGAGCGGTTCGGATCACACTCACCCCCGCAAGCGTAACCCGAACCAGTCATGAAAAAGCGTGCCACCGACGCCCCGGCGCGGCCCTGGCTAGCCGCGTGGCGTGAAGCCGACCGCCTCATGCAGCCGGGACCGACGACGTCCCGAGGCGGGGCGGGCGACCGCCGGCTCCGCCGGCGGCTCGGCGGCGGGGGTGACACCCGTGACGATGCCCTCCGCCATCCCGTACAGCAGCGGCAGCGCGCCGGCGACAACGCCGCCCGCCCGGTTGATGTGCTCCACGGCGGGCTCGATGACCGCGGCGTTGGCCTTGATCGTCCGCACGAGCTCCGCCGACTCCTCCAGGTTCCCGGCGATCCGGGCGAGCAGCGTGCCGACCCAGTACAGGTAGAACGCCAGCCCGGCGACCAGCAGGACGACATCGACGACCGTGAGGATAACCAGCAGGGTCATGAGCGGACCTTTCCGAGCACGCGGCCGAGGAACAGGTGGTGCTGCAGGCCTTCCGCCAGGACCGCCTCCACCCCGCCGGCGACCTGCGGGATGAGCTCGGCATCCGCGGTGTTCACCGCCGCCGCCTTGAGCGTGTCCCGCACCTCGACGACGCGGCGGTCAATGATCTTCACGAGATAGATGAGCAGGCTCAGCAGCGCCGCCACGGCGAGCACCACGACGAGGCCGACGATGATCGCGCTCACCCACAGGGTGTGCGTCGTTCCGGACATAGCCAGCGTATGCATCGCTTAGCCTCCCAGCCGGGCACGGCCGCGCTGCAGGCCGCCGATGATGATCGTGGCGTGCTCGATTGTCGTGCGCAGCGCGCCGAGCGGCGCGGTGTTGTGCACCGCCTGGGTCAGCGCGTCGTTGATCTTCGGCGCTTCCTTGCCGATCGAGCGGGCCAGCAGCAGGATCGGCACCACGAGCGCCACGACGACCAGCACGATCACGACGCCGATGATGTAGCCCAGAATCCAGCCGAAGTGGCTGGTGGAGTTCCCGGCGACCAGCGCCAGGCCGTGTCCGGTCATGGTTAACCCAGCTCTCTTGTCAGCATCAGACCGTCTCGCAGAAGTCCCGGACGGGCTTGAGGTTTGCGTTGACCGAGGTCAGCCGGTCCGGCACGGTGCTGGTCAGCTGCGCGACGGCCTGCACCCCCCCGGTGGTCGCGACGAGCGTCGCGCGGACCTGCCGGAGATGGAAGATGACCCGGAGCAGGCCCAGCGCGGTCATCGCGATAATCAGCGCGGCGATGATCAGTGTCACCCAGGCGGCAGCTGGCATGGCCCGTTCTCCTTTCTTTAGTCAGCCGAGGAGTTTGGCGACGGAGCCCGCGTAGCGGACCGCGCCGACAGAAACTTCCTCGATGGTCTTGTCGGTCGTCGCCAGCAAGTCCGGGACCTCGTGGAGCTCGCCGACGAGGGCCACCCCGCCGGCCAGGATCTCGTCGGTGGCAGCCCGGATCCGCTCCACCGCGGCGAGCACGCGGTTGAGCAGGGCTATGACGACGGGAAGGATCACGATCAGCAGGACGGCGTTGCCGATCCACCACAGCACCATGGTTGGTCCTCCTCAGCTCGGGTTGGCACGGCTTGACTGAGCGGGGTAGGGCAGAAAGAACCGGCGGAACACCCGGCTCAGGGCCAGCTGGGCGGCCCGCAGCGCGATCGCGAACCCGCTCGCCGGGCGGGCCGCGGCGACCTGGTCGGGTGACAGGCCCCGCTCGACGGCATCGATCGACTTCATCAGGTTGGTCGAGAAGTCCCGCATGAGCACGGATGTGACGTCGGAGATCATGCCGCGGCCGTACTGCGCGGCCGCGCCGGACAGCTGCAGGTCCTGCGTGACGCCCACCTTCGTGCCGCCCCCGGAGCGGGTCATCGTCGCCGTGACGACCATGCTGGCCTGGCCACGGCCACGCACCTCGGCGCCGCTGGCATCGACGACGATGCGCTTGGCGGCCTCGTCGCGCTCGGTGATCTGCGCGGTGCCCCTGAACTGCAGCTTCACCGGCCCCATCCGGATGGCCACCTGGCCCTCGTACTTGTCACCGCCGAGGTCCTCGGTCAGCTCCGTACCGGGCAGGCAGGCCGCCACCTGCGGGATGTTCTCGAAGAACTGCCACACCTTCTCGACCGGCTGCGCGACCTCGAACTCGTTCCTGATCAGCATCGGGACTCTTTCTTCAGGTAGGCGGCGGGCCCGGACTCGAACTTCCGGCGGCAGCCCGGCTGGCAGAAGTAGTACGTCACGCCCTCGTGTTCCAGCGGATGGCTGGACGGCCCGGCAGCTACCGTCATTCCGCAGACCGGATCGACGGCGTCCGCAGGCGCCGCGACGGCCGCGACGGCGACGTGCTGCGGCCCGGCCTGGCGATCCAGCGCCGCCCGGCCCGAGGTCCCTGCGCCCGCCGCCGCGGCCAGCGCGCCCGAAGCGCGCACCTGCACCAGCTCGGCCAGGATCGCTACGGCGATCTCCTGGTGGGACGTCGGCCCGAGGTCCAGTCCGGCGGGGACCCGGACCCGGTCGAGCTGGTCGGCCGGCACGCCGCGGTCGGCCAGGTAGCCGAGCACCGCCGCGCCGCGCCTGGCCGACCCGACCAGGCCGAGGTAAGCGGGCCGGGCGGCCACGGCCTGCTCGAGGATCTCCTCGTCGCCGTGGCCCTGGGTGGCCACGACGACCATCGAGCTCCTGCCCGCGGCCGCAGTGCTGAAGTCCTCCCCGGCGACCAGGGTGGCCTGCCAGCCGATCGCCCGGGCCAGCTCGGCGAGCTTGTGCGCCATCGGGGAGTGGCCGATGACCACCAGGCTCGGCGCGGGTACCACGGGCTCGATGTAGACCTCCAGCGCGCCCTCGCTCTGGCAGGAGATCGGCACCACCGTCATCCCGTCGGGGACCGCCGCGCCGAACTGGCCGGGCGTGCCCAGCAGCAGCAGGCGCGGCGCCCCCGCCGCGATTACCTGCCGGGCCTCGCGGATAACGACCGGCTCCGCGCAGGCCCCGCCGATCCAGCCGCGCAGCTCGCCCGCGGCGGTGATGATCGCCCGCGAGCCCGGCTGGCTCGAGGACGGCCCCTGCCGCCACACGACGGTCGCCAGCGCGAAAGCCTCCCCGCGCCGGGCCAGGTCGCTGGCTTCCTGCAGGACATCCCAGCTGTCCATAACGCCGTCCCCCCGTCAGTCGTCCGAGCGCACGGGCGGCGCGCCCGAGACGTCGCGGCGGTACTTGATGGCCTCCCAGACCCGGTCGGGCAGCAGCGGCATGTCGATGTTGCGAACCCCGGTGTCGCCGATCGCGTCCATAACGGCATTAACGAACGCCGCCGGACCGCCGACCGCCGCGCACTCGCCGATGCCCTTGGCGCCGATCGGATGGTGCGGGCACGGCGTCATGATCTCGCTGTGCAGCTCGAAGCCCGGCGTCTCCCAGGAGGTCGGCAGCAGGTAGTCCATGTAGTTCGAGCCCACGCAGTTGCCCTCGGCGTCGTAGGTCTGGAACTGCATGTTGGCCATCGCGTAGGCCTCGGTCAGGCCGCCCATGATCTGGCCCTCGACGATCATCGGGTTGATCCGCACCCCGCAGTCGTCCACCGCGACCAAGTTCAGCACGTCCCAGACGCCGGTCTCCGGGTCCACCTCGACCGTGACGATGTAGCAGGCGAACGGCCAGGTGAGGTTGGGCGGGTCATAATAAGAGACGCTCTCCAGGCCGGGCTCCATGCCGTCGGGCATGTTGCTGTAGGCCGCCATCGCGCACTCCTGGATGGTCACGCCGCGGTCGGGTGCGCTGCGGACGTAGAACCGGCCCAGCTCCCAGTCGACGTCTTCCTCGGAGACCTCCAGCAGGTGCGCCGCCAGCTTGCGCGCCTTAGCGCGGACCTTGCGGGACGCCATGGCGACCGCCGCCCCGGCGACCGGGGTGGACCGCGAGGCATAGGTGCCCATGCCGAACGGTGCCGTGTCGGTGTCACCTTCCTCGACGACGATGTCCTCGGCCGGGATGCCCAGCTCGTGGGCGACGATCTGCGCCCAGGTCGTCTCGTGCCCCTGGCCCTGGCTCTTGGCGCCGGTGCGGAGGATGGCCTTGCCCGTCAGGTGCACCCGGAGCTCGGCCGAGTCGAACATCTTGATGCCGAGGATGTCGTACTCGCGGCTGTTGCCCGCCCCGAGCGGCTCGGTCATCGTGGAGATGCCCAGGCCGAGCAGCCTGCCGTTCTTCTTGGCCGCCTCCTTCTGCCGGAGGAAGTCCTCGTAGCCCACCGCCTTCAGGCCGACGTCCAGGCACTCGCCGTACTGGCCGGAATCGGTGAGGAAGCCGAACGGCGTACGATGGGGGAAATCGTCATCGCGGACGAAATTGACCCGCCGGAACTCCGCCTGGTCCATCCCCAGGTCAATGGCCGCGGCGTGCATCATCCGTTCCTGGAAGAACATGGCCTCGGTGACCCGGAACGAGCACCGGTAGGCCACCCCGCCGGGAGCCTTGTTGGTATAGGTGCCGCGCGCCATGATGTGCCCGACCGGCACGTCGTAGGCGGCAAAGGCGGAGTGCATCAGCCCGATCTTGAACTTGCTCGGCTGGGCGTCGGCGAAGAACGCGCCGTGGTCGGCGTCGGTGCGCATCCGGACAGCGAGGATCTTCCCGTCGTTGCGCAGCGCCAGCTCGCCGTCGAGGTAGACGTCGCGGGCGAACCCGGTGGAGATCAGGTTGCCGGACTTGTCCTCGATCCACTTGACCGGCCGCTCCAGCAGGATCGAGGCCAGGATCGAGCAGACGTAGCCGGGGTAGACCGGGACCTTGTTACCGAAGCCACCGCCGATGTCCGGGGAGATAATCCGGATCATGTGCTCGGGGATCTCGGCCACCAGCGAGACCGCGGCACGGATGATGTGCGGCGCCTGGCTGGTCATGTAGACCGTGAGCTTCGAGGTGGACCGGTTGAAGTCCGCGATCGACCCGCAGCACTCGATCGGCGAGGGGTGCGAGCGCGGGTAGTGCAGCTGCAGCCGGGAGATCTTGTCCGCCTGCTCGAACGCGCGGTCGGTACCCTCGCGGTCCCCGACTTCCCAGTTGTAGATGACGTTGTCGGGCTGGTTTTCCTTGTCGTCGCGGATGACGGGCGCGTCGGCGGCGAGGGCCTGCTGCGGGTTGACGATCGCCGGCAGCGGCTCGTACTCGACGTCGATCAGCTCGCAGGCGTCCTTGGCGATGTAGGGATCGTCGGCGATGACGCAGGCCACTTCCTGGCCCTGGAACCGGACCTTGTCGGTGGCCAGCACTGCCTGGGTGTCATAGGAGAGTGTCGGCATCCACGCGAGGTTGCGGGTCGCCATCATCTCGCCGGTGAGCACCAGGTGCACGCCGGGGACCTCCCACGCCCTGGTGGCGTCGATCGACTTGATCCGCGCGTGCGCCAGCGGGCTGCGCAGGATCTCCATGTGCAGCATGCCGGGCAGGGTGATGTCGTCGGTGTAGTTGCCCGTGCCGCGGATAAAGCGGTTGTCCTCGACCCGCTTGCGGCTCGCGCCCAGTCCGCCGATCTTGATCTCGTCGAGCGCCCGCGACGGCGTGGCGGCCGGTGGCTCCGTGGTTGCCTGTGACACTGTCTAGCCTTCCGCTCGGAGCTTGTCGGCGGCCCAGAGCACCGACTTGACGATGTTCTGGTAGCCGGTGCAGCGGCAGAGATTGCCCGACAGGGCCCAGCGGACGTCTTCCTCGGTCGGCGCCGGGTTCTCGTCCAGTAGCTGCTTGGCGGCCATCATCATCCCCGGCGTGCAGAACCCGCACTGCAGGCCGTGCTCCTCCTTGAAGCCCTCCTGCAGCGGATGCAGCTCGCTGGCGCTGGCCAGGCCCTCGACGGTCGTGATCTCGTGGCCGTCGGCCTGGACGGCCAGCATGGTGCAGGACTTGATGGCCCGGCCGTCGACGAGCACCGTGCAGGCACCGCAGTTGGTCGTGTCGCAGCCCATGTGCGTGCCGGTCAGCCCCAGGCCCCGGCGGATCAGGTGGGAGAGCAGCAGCCGCGGCTCTACCTCGGCGATCTTCTTCTTGCCGTTGATCGTGAACTTGATCCGGTTGACCGGGACATCGCCAGTGTCGGCATCGCTGAGATCGTCGTACACAGTCGTCATGTCAGGCCGCCCTCTCCGCGATCGATTCCGTGCGGCTCAGGATGCGCGTCACGAACGTGTGCACCATGTGCCGCTTATATTCGGCGCTGCCCCGATGATCGCTCTTGGGCCGGGCCGCCGCCGCCGCGAGCGTGGCGGCCTCCTCGATGGTCGCGGCGCTCAGCGGCTGGCCGACCAGCGCCTGCTGCGCCTCGGTCGCCGCGATCGTGGCCCCACCGACCCCCGTGAGGGCGATGCCGGCCCGGTTGACGACGTTACCGGCGGTTTCCACGGCCACCGCGACGCCCACCGTCGCGAAGTCGCCGACCCGGCGCTCCAGCTTCAGGTAGCCGCCCGAGCGGGTGCCCTGCGCGGCCGGGATCACCGCCTCGATGGCGATCTCGGCCGGCTCCAGCACGTTCTGGAACGGGCCCGTGACGAAGTCGGCGACCGGGATGGTCCGCCGGCCGCCCGGACCCTGGGCGATGATCGAGCCGCCCAGCGCCATGGTCACCGACGCCCAGTCGCCCTGCGGATCGGCGTGGCACAGCGAGCCGACCAGGGTGCCGCGGTTGCGGACCAGCGGGTCGGCGATGAGCGGGGCCGCCGCGGCCATGGTGGGCTGGGTGGCATCCAGCAGCGCGGAGCGCTCGAGCTCGGCGTGCCGGCACAGCGCGCCGACGTGCAGGGTGCCATCGGGATCCTGGCGGTGATAGGCCAGGCCCGGCACGTTGTTGATATCGACGATCAGTTCCGGCGATGCGAAACGCAGCTTCATCAGCGGGACCAGGCTCTGGCCGCCCGCCATCACCTTCGCGTCGTCACCGCCGTCGCGCAGCAGCGCGATCGCCTCGTCGAGCGAGCGCGGTGCCTCGTAGCGGAACCGAGACGGATACATAAGATCGGTCACTGTCCTTTCGGGCGGGGCGGAGCCTCCGGGTCGGGTACCGCCACGGGCCCCGACTCATCCTCGGGATCGGGGCGCGGCTCCTGGTGCGGCGGCCACGGGCCGGACACCGGCTGGCCGGCGATCTTGAGGTAGTCCATCAGCTCCGGCCAGGCCCACACGGTAGGGCTATTCCCGGTCTTGGGGGCGTGCTCGACCAGCTCAAACAGGCGCGGATTGCCCTTGCTGTGCCCGCTGGACTCGATCCTCATGCGCACGCTCCCGCCTTCTGGCAGCACCACAAAGGCACCGTTATATGCGATGGGACCCGATACTTCGCCTAGCTGATCGCTTACGCAACACGCGAATAAGTTCTTGCTTAACTAGGGCCCCGGCGGGTCAGCTCCAGATCGTGACGTACACCGGAGGCCGGAACCGGGACGGCGGGACGCCGGTGGCCGGCGAGCGCATGAGCTGCATGGCTTCGGGGGTACCGAGGAAGCGGCGGAACGCGCTGGCGGCCGCGCTGCGCTGCTGCCGTTCCAGCAGCGTGACATGCCAGTAGGCATCCATCGGCGAGCCGCGCAGCTCGAGCAGCGACAGCTCGCCCCGGCGCAGTTGCTGGGCGACCAGGTGCTCCACGGCCGGGGCCACGCCCGCCCCGTCGGCGGCGGCGGCCCACGCGGCGGTCTGGTTAGGAAAGACGCCGATCCGGGCGTCCGGGATGCCGAGCAGGGCCAGTAGCTGGCCGGTGTCGCTGTCGGGATCGGTGCCGGAGGGGTCGACGAGCCACCGCCACTGGCCGGGATTCCCGGGCGGCTGGGAGTGCCCGGCGGCCACGACGACCAGGCGATAGCGGAAGATCGGCTCGGTCACCACCGCGAGCGCCGGGTCCGCGGCGACGCTGGAGCCGATCGCGACGTCGGCCAGCCGGTTGGCCACCAGGACCTGCATCTCCTTGGTGACCGCCACGCCGGTCGAGATCTCGACCGAGCCGGCGTAGCGCCGGGTGAACGCCTCCGTCAGCGGGCTGAGCACGAATTCCGTGATGGCGGAGGTCGCCACGATCCGCAATTGCTCGGGTGCGCCCTGGGCCGCGCGGACGGCCGCGTGCGCCTCGGCGCCGAGCACCACGATCTGCGAGGCGGTCGCGAGCAGCCGGGAGCCGCCTGCGGTCAGGGTCATGCCGCCGGGCCCGCGGGTCACGAGCTGGTCCCCGAGGTGCAGGCGGAGAGCCGACAGCGCCTGGGATACCGCCGGCTCGCTGACGCCGAGCGCACTGGCGGCGGCCGTCACCGAGCCGAGGCGGGCAACCAGCACAAACGCGTTCAGCTGAGTGAGCGTCATGGCACTGTCGATTATTACCCAGTCGGGCGCTATCGCCTCCGTCGGCGTCGGCGACCCGTCGGGACGCGGAGCCCTCGTACACTCAAAGTCGCGTGCCGAGGCACCGGGGAGGGACGCATGCAGGTTCCGGCGCAGGTCGAGTACGAGCGGGCCGCCAGTGTCGAGCATGCGCTCGACCTGCTGGCCAGGTTCGGTCCCGAGGCGCGCATCCTGGCCGGCGGGCACAGCCTGATCCCGATGATGAAGCTCCGGCTGGCGCAGCCCGAGACGCTGGTCGACATCAACGGGCTGGCCGAGCTTTCCTACCTCAGTGTTACAAACGGCAGGGTTACAAACGGCGGGGTTACAAACGGCGGGGGTACAAACGGCAGGGTGACAAACGGCGGGGTGGCCGGGGGCGAGCTGCGGATCGGCGCCCTGACCAGGCATGCGCAGCTGCTGGACTCGGCCGTCGCCGGCGAGCTTTTCGCGATCTTGCACGATGCGGAGAAGGTGATCGCCGATCCCATCGTGCGCAACTGGGGCACCATCGGCGGCTCGCTGTGCCAGGCCGATCCGTCCGAGGACCTGTCGGCGACGTTCGCGGCGCTCAAGGCCACCATGGTGATCCGCGGCCCGCAGGGGACCAGAACGGTGTCGGCCAGGGACTTCCACACGGCTCCCTACGAGACCGTCGTGGCGCCGGGCGAGATCCTCATGGAGATCCGGATCGCGATCAGGCCGGCCCGTGGTGACCAGAAGGCCGGTGGTGTCCGGGGTGCCCGTGGTCTCCGTGGTGGCAGTGCCTACGAGAAGGTGGGCCGGCGCGTGGGTGACTGGCCGGTCTGCGCGGCCGGGGCCGCGCTGTGGCTGCGCGGCGACACGATCGCCGAGGCCGGGATCGGGCTGTCGGCCGTCGGCGCGCGGCATTTCGCTGCCGCCGAGGCCGAGGATTTCCTGCGCGGCGCGACTGCCACGCAGGAGAACTTCGCCCGCGCCGGCCAGATCGCGGCGCAGCACTGCAATCCCAGCGCCGACCAGCGAGGCCCGGTCGACTACAAGCGGCATCTCGCCCAGGAACTCACCACCCGGGCGCTGCGCAGGGCCATGCTCCGGGCGGCAGCGGGGCCGGCCGCCTGACATGCAGATCACCATCACCGTCAACGGCGCGGTCTACAAGCGCGAGGTCGAGCCGCGGCTGCTGCTGATCCACTTCCTGCGCGACGACCTGCGGCTGACCGGCTCGCACTGGGGCTGTGACACCTCGAACTGCGGAGCGTGCGTGGTGTGGCTCGACGACATCCCGGTGAAGTCCTGCACGGTCCTGGCCGCCATGGCCGACGGTCACCGGGTGCTCACGGTGGAGGGCCTGGAGCGCGGCGGGCAGCTTGACCCGGTTCAGGAGGGATTCGCCCAGTGTCACGGGCTGCAGTGCGGTTTCTGCACGCCGGGCATGATGCTGACGGCCCGGTGGCTGCTCGATCACCACCCGGATCCGTCCCCGGCGGAGATCCGCGAGGCGATATCCGGGCAGATCTGCCGGTGCACGGGCTACGAGAACATCGTGCGCTCGATCCTGTGGGCGAGCCAGCACGCGAGCTGGGGCCAGCCGGACGCCGGCGGCGATCCTGTTAACGGCGGCGGCGATCCTGGCGGCGCGGAGGTAACGGCGTGACCGGGGCGAGCAGCGCAGCCGGGCCGACCGGGGCGAGCGGCGCCTACGGGCCGGTCCGGCGGAAGGAGGACGCGCGGTTCATCCGCGGGCGGGGCCTGTTCGTGGACGACATCCAGCTCCCCGGCATGCTGCACGGCGCGATCTTGCGCAGCCCGCTGGCGCACGCCCGGATTCTCTCCGTGGACATCGCCTCCGCGCTGGCCCATCCCAAGGTCGAGGCCGTCATCACCGGTGCGACGCTGGCCGGCCGTGGCCTGGCCTGGATGCCGACGCTGTCCCAGGACGTGCAGGCGGTCCTGGCCACCGACAAGGTCCGGTTCCAGGGCCAGGAGGTGGCGTTCGTCGTCGCCCAGGACCGCTATTCCGCCCGCGACGCGCTGGAGCTCATCAACGTCGACTACGAGCCACTGCCCCCGGTGATCGACGCCGAGCGGGCCCTGGATCCGGGCACCCCGGTAGTCCGCGACGACCTGCCGGGCAAGACCGACAACCACATCTTCGACTGGGAGGCGGGGAACGAGGCCGCCACCGCGGCGGTATTCGCCCGCGCCGACGTCGTCGTTACGCAGGACATGCTGTACCCGCGTTCCCATCCCGCGCCGCTGGAGACCTGCGGCATGGTGGCCGATCTGGAGGTCATCAGCGGGAAACTCACCCTCTGGTCGACCTCGCAGGCGCCGCACGCCCACCGGACCCTGTACGCGCTGGTCGCGGGCGTGCCCGAGCACAAGATCCGGGTCATCTCCCCGGATGTCGGCGGCGGCTTCGGTAACAAGGTCCCCGTCTACCCCGGCTACATCTGCGCCATCGTCGGGTCGATGATGACCGGCAGGCCGGTCAAGTGGATGGAGGACCGGTCCGAGAACCTGATGTCCACCTCGTTCGCCCGCGACTATCACATGCACGGCGAGATCGCCGCCAGCCGCGACGGCCGGATCCTGGGGCTGCGGGCCAAGGTGCTCGGCGACCACGGCGCGTTCAACGCGACCGCGCAGCCGACCAAGTTCCCGGCGGGGTTCTTCCACATCTTCACCGGCTCCTATGACCTGCAGGCCGCGCACTGCCAGGTAACCGCCGTGCACACCAACAAGGCGCCCGGCGGGGTCGCCTACGCCTGCTCGTTCCGCATCACCGAGGCGGTCTACCTGGTCGAGCGGATGGTCGACCTGCTCGCCCGCGAGCTGGCGATGGACCCGGCGGAGCTGCGGATGAAGAACCTGCTGCGCCCGGAGCAGTTTCCCTATACCGGCCCGACCGGCTGGGAGTACGACTCCGGCAACTACCCGCGAGCGCTCACGCTGGCCATGGACATGGCCGGGTACGCGCAGCTACGCGAGGAGCAGGCGCGCAAGCGCGAGCGCGGCGAGTACATGGGCATCGGCCTGAGTTTCTTCACCGAGGGGGTCGGCGCGGGCCCGCGGGCGCACATGGACATCCTCGGCCTGGGCATGGCCGACGGCGCCGACCTGCGGGTATACCCGACGGGCAAGGCGGTGCTGGCCATCTCCGTGCAGACCCAGGGCCAGGGCCACGAGACGACGTTCGCGCAGATCGTGGCCCAGGAGCTGGGCCTGTCGCCCGACGACGTCGAGGTCGTGCACGGGGATACCGACCGGACCCCGTTCGGCCTGGGTACCTACGGGTCCCGGTCGACGCCGGTCTCCGGCGCGGCGGCGGTCATCGTCGCGCGCAAGGTCCGGGAGCGGGCCAGGATCGTCGCCGCCGCCATGATGGAGGTCTCAGCCGACGACCTGGACTGGACCGGCGGCGCCTGGCAGGTCCGGGGTGACCCGGAGCAGTCGGCCAACATCGCCCAGATCGCGATGGCGGCGCACGGCTCGCTGGAGCTGCCCGAGGGCGTGGAGGGACACCTGGACGCCGAGACCGTCTACAACCCGCCCAACCTCACCTTCCCGTTCGGCGCCTATATCTGCGTGACCGACGTGGACCCCGGCACCGGGGTCGTCAAGGTCCGGCGGTTCATCGCGGTGGACGACTGCGGGGTGCGGATCAACCCGATGATCGTCGAGGGCCAGGTGCACGGCGGTCTCGCGGACGGGATCGGGATGGCCCTGATGCAGGTCATCGCGTTCGACGAGAACGGCAACTGCCTGGGCGGCTCGTTCATGGACTACCTGCTGCCGACCGCGCTGGAGTGCCCGTCCTGGGAACTCGGGGAGACCGTGACCCCGTCGCCGCACCACCCCATCGGCGCCAAGGGGGTGGGCGAGTCGGCCACCGTCGGGTCGCCGGCGGCGGTCGTGAACTCCGTGCTCGACGCGCTCGCGCCGTTCGGCGTGCGGCACGCCGACATGCCGCTCACCCCCGCGAACGTGTGGTCCGCGATCCAGGGGCGCCCGCTGCGCACGGACCTGGCGGTCTCGTGAATCGCGCTTGGCGCATCATGGACGGATGCAGCATGACTCCCGGGGCGACACGTGAGTGACCTGGCCGAGCGGCTGCCCGACGTGGCCGCGCTGCTCAAGGCGCTGGACTCGGCCGGCTACCTGGCGGACGAGCCGCTGGGCACGGCCCTGTTCCTTGCCGCGCGGATGGGTCAGCCGATCCTGCTCGAAGGCGAGCCCGGGGTCGGCAAGACCGAGGCGGCCAAGGCCCTGGCCGAGGTGCTGGACACGCCGCTGATCAGGCTGCAGTGCTACGAGGGCCTTACCTCGGCCGAGGCCCTGTACGAGTGGAACTATCCGCGCCAGCTGCTGGCCATCCGGCTGGCCGAGGCGCGGGGCGAGACACCGCGTGAGGCCGACCTGTTCAGCGATGAGTACCTGCTGGACCGGCCGCTGCTCGCGGCCCTCGATCACCCGGGCCCGCGGCCCGCCGTGCTGCTCATCGACGAGGTCGACCGGGGCGACGACGAGTTCGAGGCGTTCCTGTTCGAGCTGCTGGCCGAGTCGGCCGTCACCATCCCCGAGCTGGGCACCCGGCGTGCCCAGTACCCGCCGGTCGTCGTGCTCACCTCCAACCGGACGCGCGACCTGCACGACGCGCTCAAGCGGCGGTGCCTTTACCACTGGATCGACTACCCGGACGTCGACCGGGTCGCCGCCATCGTCCGCCGCCGGGTCCCCGGCGCCGACGTCTCGCTGACCGAGCAGGTGGCCCGCGGCGTCACTGCGCTGCGCGAGCTGGACCTGGCCAAGCCGCCGGGCGTGGCCGAGGCCATCAGCTGGGCCGGCGCGCTGACCGTGCTCGGCGTGACCGGCCTCGATGCCGCGGCGGCGCAGCGGACCGCCGGAGCCGTGCTCAAGTACGCCGAGGACCTCCGGGCCGTGCGCGAGATCGGGTTCGCCGCACTGGTCAGCCCGAATGGCTACGACGATCCCGGCGGCGGTGCTGGTCCTGGCGGCGGTGCTGATCCCGACATTGGGCGGAGTCCCGGTGGCTGACGATCTGGCCGAGGTCAGCGCTCGCTTCGGGGCCGCGCTCCGGCGGGCCGGGCTGCCCGTGGGTCCCGGCCGCTGCGAGCGGTTCGCCGCCGCGGTGACGGTCGCCCGCCCGCAGACCACCCGCGCCCTGTACCTGTGCGCCCTCGCGACACTGGTGAGCGGCAAGGACCAGGCCCAGCTGCTCCAGGGGGTCTTTGCCCAGGTATTCGGCGTGCTGGACGGCTCGCTGGATGCGCGCGACCAGCGCGGCGACCCAGCCGACGACGTGACCCAGCCGGCCCGGGCGGCGCAGGATCTGCTGTCGAACGCGGCCACGGCCGCGCGGGCGCACGCCGGCGGCCGCCAGGCCCAGCCGCCCGCCGGTAACGAGGACCACCGTGCCGAACCCGAGCAGGAGGTCGAGCACCGGTATCTCGGCAGCGCCGCGGAGCGGCTGGCGGCGCAGGATTTCGCCGAGCTGTCCGACGCCGAGCTGCAGTCGCTGGCCGGGCTGATGCGCGCCGTCACGCTGGCGGTCCCGCTGCGCCGGTCCCGCCGCGAGCGACGCCGGCCGGGCGGCCCGCGCACCGACCTGCGGTCAACGCTCCGGCAGGCGCGGCGCAGCGGCGGGCACGCGTTCGCGCTGATCGGGCGGACACCCACCCGACGGCCCCGCCGCATGGTGGTGCTCTGCGACATCTCCGGGTCGATGGAGCCCTACGCCCGCGCGATGATCCAGCTGCTCTACTGCGCCGCCGGCGGCGCGCGGGCCGAGGTGTTCAGCTTCGCCACCAGGCTGACCAGGCTGACCCCGGCCCTGTCGAGGTCGCTGCCCGGCCCGGCGATCGACCGCGCCGGGAAGGCGGCTCCGGACTGGCGGGGCGGCACCAAGATCGGCGCGGCGCTCCGGGAGTTCAACGACTCCTATGGCCGCCGTGGCATGGCCCGCGGTGCCGTGGTGCTGATCGTCTCCGATGGCTGGGACACCGGTGACCCGGAGCTGGTCCGGCGCGAGATGGAGCGGCTGTCGCTGGTCGCGTTCCGGATTGTCTGGGTGAATCCCCGGACCAAGAGCGCGGCCTATCAGCCGCTAGCGGGCGGCATGGCCGCCGCGTGGCCGCACTGCGACGCCGTGGTCAGCGCGCATACGGTGCACGCGCTGGACCAGCTCACCGATGCGCTCGCCGACCCGGCCCGGCGCCGCGCGCAGGTACGGCCGCCGGCAGCTTGCGCCGGACCGGAGTCCGGCGCGGCTCCGCGAATCCTGGATGCCGGCGCCGCGGCGGCCTAGCTCTCGATGGCCCCGCGGCCGTTCCTGGGCGTTTTGCGGGCCTTGCGCTTGACCTCGATGCCGCCCATGATGCACGCCCCGCTGAGGCGCAGCACCGGGGCACCGGGCCGGAGTGACTCGGCGGTGTCGTCGGCGACCTCGGTGCCGCCCATGATCGCGACGACGGAGCTCACCACGTGCATCTCCGGCGGGACCGTGATCAGGACGCCGCCCATGATGCAGACCGCCCTGACCGTAATCTCGCGGCCCGGCAGCACGGCCTCGCGGAAATCTAGCTCGACCCCGCCCATCAGGGTGATGGCGTCGATGGCCGGGCTGGCGTGCCAGGCGCCCTTCCGGGTCGCGCCGCTGAGGATCGCGATGAGCCGATCGGTGTGTCCAGCCGGGCCGACCACCTCCCCGGCGGGGGCCGAGGTGACGACGGCGGAACTGGCGGGCAGGTCGTCGAGGAGCGGCACGATGTCGGCGTGCGTCTTCGCCGCGTAGAGGGCATCCAGGCGCTCGGAGTGCTCGTCGGCGGTCAGCCGTCCCTCGGCCATCGCGCTGTTGATCACCGAAGCGGCCCGGTCGCGGTCGGCGTCCGAGGCGCGGAGCCGGGAATTGTCGCTAAAGCCCTGTGGATCCATTGGGCTATTGTCGGGCATTCGCGGCGGGGGTTTCTACTGGCGGGCGGCGGCCAAGGTCCGCCCGCCGGCTAGTGGCGGGCGTGGGCTCGCCGGCCCGGCAGGGCGCGGTCCAGGGCGGCCGTCAGGGCCGCGGGATGGCGGGTGCCGATCAGGATGCGGCCGTCCCAGACCGCGCCCGCCCGCGGCGCGCTCACGAGCAGGTAGCCGACCTGGATCCGGGACGGGAGGCTGGTGCGCATCGCAGCCGGGTCGACCGTCAGCTCCAGGACCTGGCGCCGGCCGAACATCCGCAGGTCACCGAGGTAGATCCGGCGCGGCCCGGACCGCGCCTCGGCGCGGCGGCGGGCGTCCAGGCGGCGGACCTGCTCGGCGGTGAGCACGTCCCAGCTGCGCACGGCGTCCAGGGAACCGGAGATTCGCCGCCAGATCCGTCCGGCGGTCGGCACCCCCCGAGCGCCGACGGTGAAGCGGTCGGCGCCGATCTCGATGCCGTTGGCCAGGTCGGCCAGGACCAGCACGAGGTAGCTGGTGCCGACGAAGGACAGCAGCACGAAAAGGCTCAGGACCGCGTCGTTGCCGCGGCCGTTCGGGCCGCCCGCCTCGACCAGGCCGGCCACGCTGCCGCCCACGAGGCAGCCGCCGATCAGCGCGCCCAGCACGGGGAACTGCGAGCCGCGCTCCCGGTAACCAGGGGCCGGATCGCGCGTCGCTGCCCCGTCCTGGCGGGCTGGGTTCGACACGGTCGGCCTTAGCTGCCGGGCCGGGCCGCGGTCCCGCCCTGTTGGCCGGGCGGCTCGGGTCGGTCGGGCGGACGGAGGAGCACGTCGACCTGCTCGCCTAGCTGGTCCACGGACAGCCGGGCGGCGATTTGCGCCCGCTCGCCGGTCAGCATCCAGTGCCGGTCCCCGTTGCCCGCCGCGATCAGGGTCCGGACGTCCACTCGCTCCCCGAGCGGATGCGCGATGCGCAGGCAGGTCAGGCTGGTGAACTCGGCGGCCACCGTCGCGGTCGGGACGTCGGGAACCGGCTGCGTGTAACGACGGTGCTGGGCGTCCTGCAGCTCGGACAGGTCGATCCCGCACCAGGTCAGCAGGGCGAGCACCGACCGATGCTGCCAGAGCACGGCGAAGTGCGGGCTCCCGGCGGGGCCGGCCGGCACCTCGGCCAGCGCCGCCTGCGGCTTGTAGGCGGCGTACATCCGCCCGACGAGCCGACGCGGCACGGCGGCCGGGTCGCGATGTGCGGGCTCGGGCGACGCGGACGCCTCCGCCACCCAGTACGGCTGGGCCCGCATCCGGGTGATGATGCCCAGGTCTCCGCCGATGGCCACCGCTCGCGGCCGAGCCGCCGCGGCCGGGTCGGTCGACCAGCCGGCTAGCTCAGCGGGCACGTTCACGTCCGACGGCGCGGGCCAGCCCGGCCGGATATAGCCGCGGCTCTCCAGGTCGGCGGCGGCCGCGGCCAGCGTCGCGGGGTCGGTCGGCCCCATGACCCCGGCCGCCGCCGCGGCGGCAAACGCGTCGCCGTCCCCGGCCCGCTCGGCCTCGAGCCCGACGAGCAGCGGAGCCACGGACTGCAGGGCTGGCCCGCGCACGCCGATGCTCAGGGCGTCGGGATCGAGGGTGACGCTGGCCAGTTCGGCCTGGGTGAAGGAGTCGAGCCGGACCTCGCCGGCGCGGTAGGCCTGCGCGAAGCGCTCGACCATGGGGACCGGGGCTGCCTTCTTCCCGCGCCAGCTCATCGGTTCCGCAGCCGGAGAGCACCCGTGATGGCCGCGACAGTGTCCTGCGGGTCGGGGACCGACAGGGTCATCCGGAGGTAGGGGTCGCCGTCGAGATCGATCACGGCCGTCGGGCCGGTGCGCCGGGCGGCCATCATGGTGCCGCCCTTGGCCCCGCTATGACGCTTGACGGCCAGCCCGACCGGCTTGCCGACCTTGGCCTTGCGCACGTGCTCCAGCGGAACGACGATCTCCCACCGCGGCCGCAGCGCGAACAGCCAGGCGTCCCTGCCGGTCAGCACGACCTTCAGTCCCTGGCTGGTTACCTGTGCGTCGATCACTAGCTCATCACAGCCACGAGAAAGGCTTCTTGATGTCGTTGCCGGCGTCCTGGGTGAGCGAGCTCGCCTCGTGCCCGACCCACGATGCCGCGTGCTCCGCGCCGTGGCTGATGGCGCCCCAGTGCTGGTAGACGAACTCGCCGGCGAAGTACGCCGCGGTCCCGACCAGCACGGCCCCCACGACGATGTCGACGCCCGGGATCGCCATCGCGGCGCCGGCCAGGCCGATGTCCATGGTGCTGCCGAGCGCCAGCCCGGACGCGGCAAAGTTCGCGGCGGCCATCCCGCGGTCGGTGTTGCCGCCGAGCAGACCGTCGGGGCCGAACGATGGGCTGGGGTGGATCATCGTGACCGCATCGGACGCCATCCCCAGTCCGAGCCCGGCCTTGCCGAGGACGCCGACGGCTCCCCAGTCGTTCCCGGCCGGCCTGATCGCGTCGAGCAGGCCGGCGTTGGCGGCCCGGCGGGCCACGAACGCGTCGTTGAGACCGTCCACGGCCGGATAATACCCGCTGCTGAAGAAGCCCTTGTCGGCCATGACGGCATTGACGGCGTCGTCGAAGGTGCCGATCGCCTTGCCCAGGTCGGCCTGCGTCTCCAGGTACACGACCTCGGCCTTCGTCATGACGACGGCCCCGAAGGCGCCCCAGGCGTTCAGCCCCCAGCCGGCCTTGTCGTTCCAGCCGGCCGTCACCTCGATGATCTTCTGCCACTCGGTCTGGTCCGAGCCGCCGGGCACGCCCTGGGCACCGCCCCGCACCGGCTGGGGAGTCTTCCCCAGCAGGCCGGTCGAGGCGGCGTTGAAGCCCGCCGCGGCCTTGGTCCCGGCCAGCGTGGCCTGTTCCTGGGCCTGCGTGCACAGCGTGACAGCCCGGCTGTAGTCGGCTTCGTGGGCCGCGGACAGGGTGTTGACCCGGCCCTGATCGGCGCCGGCCGTCGACTGCGCGCTGGTCGCGGCCGTCCTGGCCTGGTCCGCGGTCACCTTGGCCGACGGCGAGTGCGGGCTCGCCGTGGCCGTGGCGTCGGCCGTGGCTGACGTCCGGGCGGCGTCCGTCGACGCGGCCTGGGACCGGTCCGCCGCGGCTTGCGCGGCGAGCAGCTTGGTGGCCGTGGCGTTGGACGTCGCGACCGCGGCATTGGCCTGTCGCGCGGTCGCCTGGGCGGCCGCCAGGTCGGCCGCGTAGGTCCGCACCGTCGTCGCGCCCTTGGCCAGCGCCGCCGAGGTCAGCGCGTACGTGGCGACCAGGTCGCTGGTGGCGGAGATGTACCCCGCGGCGCCGGTCCCCTGCCAGGACGTCCCGCTGGCCTGGCTGGCGGCGCTGGCCAGCGTGGTGCGGTCCCGGTCGATCTCGCCCTGAGCGGACGTGTAGGTGCCCGCGGCATGAGACAGCGCCGCGGGATCGCCCGGCGGTACCGGAATCGAGCTGAGGAACAGCCCGTCCCCTCCGTCGCTAGGAAGCATGGCTGATTGCTTTTCCGTCCTAGAGGGTTAGCCCGGCAGTCCGTCCTAGGGGACGGCCGGGCAGGACATCGGCATCTGCGTCGTGTCGGTCGTCGTATAGGCGGCCGACCCGCTGGAGGTGGCCCGGCTCAGCGAGGTCGAGCAGTCATCCAGGCAGCCGAGGGCACCCGTCAGTAGTGACTGCAGGAGCGTGAACGAGCCGGCGGCCGGATCCTGGCAGCCGGCCGCGGCGTTCGCCGCGCCCGTCAGGCTGCCGCGAGTGGACGACGTGCTGGTCGCCACGCGCATGATCTGTCCGGCCATGGTCTCAAGGGCGGCGGCATCCACCGAGATGGAGCCGCCGCCGCCGACGAGCATCTACGTATCTCCTAGCCGAAGGAGGCGCCGACCTGGGCGTCGTTCGATTCGTAGGCCACGGAGGCCTGACGCATCAGGACGCTGATGTCGGCCAGGGCCTGGTGCAGCTGACGCGACGAGGTCTGCCACTGCTGCCAGAGCTGGAGGAAGCGGGCCTGGCCGGAGCCGGCCCAGTCCGAGCCGAGCGGCGCCACCTGGGACGCGAGCTGCGACAAGGTCGCCTCGATGGAGCCGGCTCCGCCGTTGAGCTGTGCCGAAACTCCGGCGAGCTGCTCGGGGGTAACGCGAATGGCGCCTGCCATGACTTCTCCTCGCTAATTCAGGTCCTGTCCTAAAGCCTGTTTCGGTCTGACGATCAAGGTGACCAAATGCGCCGAACAGGCATTTATCGTGCCCGCCTGCACCTTAATTGCGCCATGTATACCATTAAAGTTCCGTGAATATGGGCCAAGTTTCAGACCGGAACGTCCGTGCGGCGGCCGGCATCACGACCGAGGACGGACTGTGGCCGACGAGTTGATCTCCGGTCCCCAGCTGGAGGCCGGGCAGGGCCGGTTCCGGATCCATCGCCCCGAGCGCTCCTGGCCGCACCCGCCGGCCCCGGCCCCCATCGAGCTCATCGCCCCGCCCAGCCAGCCGGACGACGGGACCGGCAAGTGGGCCTCGATGCTCCCCCTGCTCGGCAGCCTGTCCATGGTGGGCTTCGCCTTCCTCATCCACAACCTGGTGTACCTGGTCGTCATCGGGGCCATGGTGCTGGCCATGGTCGGGGCCGGGCTGGCCACCAGCGTCACCCAGCGGCGCCGGCGCGCCCGGTCGTGGCGGCGCATCACGACCCGGTACACGGCACACCTGGAGTCGGTCCGGATCCAGGCGGCGACCGCGGCCGCCGCCCAGCGGGATGCGGCGGAGGCGTGCTTCCCGGACCCGTCGGCGCTGCGCATCGTGGCGGCGGGTGGTGACGGGCTCTGGGAGCGGCGGCCCGGTGACGCGGACTTCGGCGCGGTCCGCCTGGGCCGGGGCCTGATCCCGGCCTCCCGCCCCGTGCGGATCGGCCGGGACGAGGGACCGCTCGCCGAGGCCGATCCCGACCTGGCCGCCGCCGCCGACCGCGTCCTGGCCGAGACGGCCAACCTGGCCGGCGCGCCGGTCGCCATCCCGCTCGCGCGGCTCGGCAGCATTGCCATCGTCGGGGAGCCGCAGGCGGCCCGGGCCCTGGCGGGCGCCTGGCTGGCGGGCCTGGCGACCTTCCACGCACCAGCCGAGCTGCGGATCATCGGGCTGCTGCCGTTGTCGGCCGTCCGGGCGTGGGACTGGCTGAAATGGCTGCCGCATACCCGTGACCCCGAGGCCGGCGAAGGGCTCGGCCGGGCCACTCGGGCGACGACCGCCGACCCCGCCGCCTTTGCCAGTCAGGTCGAGGCGCTGGCGACACGCCGCCTGGAGCGGCTGCGGCGCCAGAGCGAGCAGTCCGGCCTGATTTCCGCTCCGGGTACCCAGGGCAGTCACCCCGATCGCAGCGGGCACCCCGCCCAGGAATTTGAGCACGTCGTCGTGGTGGTGGACGGCTACCGGCCCGGCCAGGGGCCGCCGGGCCTGGAGATGCTCCTGGCCTCCGGCGCGTCGATTGGCGTCACGGTCGTCGTTATGGCGAGAAATCACGCTGACATCCCGGCCGCCTGCGGCGCCTGCATCGACTGGGAGGAATCCGGCACCGTCCGCTATGTGGAATCCGGGCCGGGCGGCCGGGTAGCGTCGGGCGTCGTGCCGGACCGCCTCGATCCAGCCGCCGCCGCCCAGCTGGCCCGGACCCTCGCCCCGCTGTCCCTGCGGGCGGGGCAGGCCGGCGCCGACCTCGCCGACCCGGTGCGCCTGGTCGAGCTGCTGGGCGCCGACGAGGCGGCCCAGCTGGACCTCGCCGCGGGCTGGCGGGCACTCGGGTCGCTGGCCGACGGCCTGCCGCGCGACTTCCTGACCGCGGCGATCGGGCGCAAGGACGACGGCTCGCCCCTGCTGCTGGACCTGAAGGAATCGGCCACCGGGGGGATGGGGCCGCACGGGATGCTGGTCGGCGCGACCGGGTCGGGCAAGAGCGAGCTGCTGCGGTCGCTGACCGCCGCCCTGGCCGTCCAGCATGACCCGGCGCTGGTGAACCTGCTGCTCATCGACTTCAAGGGGGGCGCGGCCTTCGCCGAGCTGGCCAAGCTGCCGCACGTCGCGGGCCTGGTGACCAACCTGGCCGACGACCTGAGCCTGGTGGACCGCATGCAGCTCGCGCTGTCGGGTGAGCTGGCCCGGCGGCAGGAGGCGCTGCGGCTGGCCGGCAACCTCGGCTCGATCGCCGACTACCAGGCGGCCCGGGCCCGGGGCGAACTCCTCGGGCCGCTGCCGTACCTGGTGGTCGTGGTGGACGAGTTCGGCGAGCTGCTGGCGGCTAAGCCCGACTTCCTCGACACCTTCCTCACCGTGGCCCGGCTGGGGCGCTCGCTCGGCGTGCACCTTCTGCTGGCTACGCAGCGGCTCGACGAGGGCCGGATCCGGGGCCTGGAACCCCATCTGCGCTACCGGCTCTGCCTGCGGACCTTCACCGCCGAGGAGTCCCGGGCCGTCCTCGGGTCGGCCGACGCCTACGAGCTGCCCTCGCTGCCCGGCCTCGGCTATCTCAAGGTCGACACCGAGAAGAGCCGGTTCAAGGCCGCGCTCTGCGCCACCGGGCGGCCCTGGCAGCAGGCCGGCGCGGACGCCGCGGCGGCGCTGCCGGTCACGCCCGCCGGGCCGGCCGGGGCGCTGCTGCGGTCGCTGAGCCTGGCCGGCTCGGCCGCGGACGGCCGCGCCGCCGCCGCGGTGGCCCCCGCCAACGACCTCCAGGTGCTGGTGGGCCTGGCCGGCGAAGCGGCCCGCGGGGACCGGGCTCGCCAGATCTGGGTCGCCCCGCTGCCGGACAGCCTGACCCTCGGGGCACTGAATCAGGGTGGGCTGAATCAGGGCGGGCCGGGCGGCTCCGGCGCCGAGCCGGACGGCGGGTTGGATAGCGGGTTGGATAGCGGGGTGGCCGTGGGGCTGGCCGACTTCCCGGAACGCCAGGCCCGGGAGGTCATCAGGTACCAGCCCGGCGGCGCGGGGGGCAACCTCGGGATCGCGGGCGCGCCGCGGTCCGGCAAGTCCACGTTCCTGCAGACGCTCGTGCTGGCCCTGGCGGCCGGGACCGGGGCGGCCCAGCGCCAGTTCTACTGCCTGGATCTCGGCGGCGGCAGTCTCTTCGAGCTGGCCGACCTGCCGCACGTCGGAGCGGTCATCGGCCGCGGCGAGGCCGAGTCCGCGGCGCGGCTGTTCCGCGAGCTGCGCGCGCTGCTGGACGAGCGGGCCGGCCAGCGGCAGTCCGGGCAGCGCCAGGACGGACTGGCCGACCTGGCCTGGCCCGAGGTCTTCCTGGTCGTGGATAACGTAGGTCAGCTCCGCCAGGCCGCCCCGGACCTGGAGACCGATCTCATCGAGCTGGCCACGGCCGGCCTCCCGTTCGGCCTGCACGTGCTGCTGTCGGCCAACCGCTGGTTCGACATCCGGCCGCAGTTGCTCGACGCGCTCGGCAGCAGGTGGGAGCTGCACCTGGCCGACGCTACGGAGTCCCTGGCCGGCCGCCAGGCCGCGTCCCGGGTCCCGGCGGGCGCGCCCGGCCGCGGCCTCACCCGGGACGGGCACCTGTTCCAGGCGGCGCTGCCCGCGTTGTCCCGCGAGCCGGCGCCCGGCAGCGTGGCCGAGGCGATAGCGACGATCACCGCCACGGCCGGGCGGGCCCGGGCGCCGTCGATCGGCCCGCTGCCGCTCCAGGTGACCTCCGCGCAGGTGGCCGACCTGGCCTGGGCCGGCGGATCGCCGCCGCCCGCGCCCGACGACGGCTTCCTGCTCGGAGTCAGCGAATTTCGCAGCCGCCCCGTGCAGTTCGACCTCGCCCGGCCGGGCGCGCGCCTGCTGGTCTATGGCGACGCCGGCTCGGGGCGCAGCACGCTGCTGCGGCGGATCGTGACGCACCTGCAGGAGGACTACGGTCGGGAGAGCCTGGTCCTTGACATCGTCGATCCCGGCCGCGGCCTGCTCGACCTGGCGGACGGGCCGCTCGTCGAGAGTTATGCCGCCAGCGCGGCGGCCGCCGAGAAGCTGGCCATGCGGCTCGCCCAGGAACTGCAGCCGCGGGTGGCCCCGGACAGCGCCAGCGTCGCCGAACTGCGGGGCGGGCGCTGGTGGTCCGGACCGCGGCACCTGCTCGTGGTGGATGACTACGACCTCCTGATCGGCTCGATGGGCGGCCCGTTCGCGCCGCTGGCCGAGCTGGTCGCCCAGGGCGCCGACATCGGCCTGGGCGCGGTGCTCACCCGCCGGGTCGCCGGCAGCCAGCGGACCGCCTTCGAGGCCTTCGGCCAGCGGTTGCGCGAGGTCGCCGACCATGTCCTCATCCTCTCCGGCCAGCCCGACGAGGGTCCGCTGGTCGGCGGCGTCGGCGCCCGTCAGCGCCCGCCGGGCCGCGGCGTCCTGGTCTCCGGCCGGGCGCGGCCGCAGCTCGTGCAGTGCTGCCTGGATTCGGCACGGTCACCGGGCGGGTTCGCGGCGGCCGGCCTGGTCGGCCGATGACCACGATCCCGGTCATCCTGATCACCGTCGCCGGGCCGGCCGGGCACGTCGATGTCGGCGTCCGGTCCGACGTCACCGCGGCCGAGCTGGCCGCCGCGCTCGGCGAGGTCCTCGGCACGAGCCCGCCCTGGGCGGGCGGCGAGCATCGCGCGCCGCCGCGGCCGGGCGACCCCAGCGGTCGGCGGGCCCAGCTCGCGCCCGATGCCTCGCTGGCCGACGCTGGCGTGGCCGACGGCGACGTGGTCGTTTTCGGGAATCCCGCCGACTACCCGGCGCCCGTGGCTACCGGCCGCCGGGCTGGCCCCGAGGACGGACTGCCTGGTCCTGGCGGGCAGCCCGGTCCCGGCGCGGGCCGACCCGGGATTCGCGGGGCCAGCCCCGAGAGAGGAAGGGCCAGATGAGCGACATGGAGCGGCTACCCAGCGGGCGCTTCGGCGCGGCCACGCCGGGCAGGCGGCCGAGCCCGCCTTCCCTGGAGGCGCTTCTGTCCGCTCCCGAACCGCCCGCTGGCCGGCGCCGCTGGACCCGGCCGCGGCTACTCGCCGCGGCCGGGGTCGTCGTCGTGGCCGCGGCGGCCTTCGCCGCCGGGCACTTCACGGTGGGTCAGCCCGCGCGGCCGACCGAGCTCATGGTGACCGATGCCGCGCTGCCCGCCGGGACCCGGCTGACCCAGGCCGACCTGCGCGCCGTCCCTGTCCAGGTCGGCGCAAGCAGGCCGGCCGGGGCGATGACCCCAGCCGCCGCGAGCGGGATGATCGGCCTGGTGATGAAGCAGGCGGTCCCGGCCGGCACGTTCCTGGAACGCTCGCTCCTGACCTCCGCCGGCGCGATCCCGAACGCGGCCCAGGCCCTCGTCGGCGTGGCCCTGAAGCCCGGCCAGGTACCGGCCGGCGGCCTGTCGGCGGGCCAGCAGGTCCTCGTCGTCATGCTCCGAGCCAGCTCCGGCGGAACGGTCCTGCGACCGCAGCCGCTCGTCATCACCAGCGTCTGGAACACCCGCGGGCCCGACAGCTCGGGGACCACGCTGGCGACCGTCGTGGTTCCGGCGCATGATGCCGCGCTGCTGTCCGGCTACGCCGCGCAGGGCGACGTCACGCTGGTGGCCACGGCCGTCGCGAAGGGCCAGGCGCGAGCGGTGATCACGCCGGCGCCCACGCCGACGGTGACCGTGACGGTGACGGCTGCGCCGCCACCGCCGACGGTCGCTCCGCACTCCAGCCCGCCCGCCACCACGAAGTCGGCGAAAGCCCAGAAGGCAGGTCAGTAGTCCCCATGAATTCCGCAGAGCACAACCGCCAGCGGGTCATCGTCATGAGCCCGTTCGGGCAGCACCAGGTCGACCTCCCCGTCGACGTTCCCGCGGCGGGCCTCCTGCCCGATCTGCTGGCGATGGCCGGCCTGCACCCCAGCGAGGTCAGGGTGGGCACCGAGGGCTGGCGGCTGGAGGACGCCGGTGGCAGCACCGTCTCACCCGGCCAGACCCTCGCCGGGCACGGGATCATGCCCGGTGACGTGATCCGGCTTCGTGGCGTGCAGCAGCCCGCCCCGGCCGCGCCGGGGCCAGGCCAGTCCGGGCCGGCGCCAGGCCAGTCCGGGCCGGGGGACGCCGGGTCGCGGGACGCCGGGTCGCGGGACGCCGGGTCGCGGGACGCCGGGTCGGGGGGCGTCAGGTCAGGCAACAGCGAGGGCAGCGCTCTGCTGTCGCGGCGAGTCCCGCGAATGCCCGCCCCGTCCGCCCCGCCGGACGACAGCCGCACGCCACTGCAGCGCACGCAAGCCGTGCTGCCCGTCCGGGTCGGCCCGGCCAAGCGGGCCATCGCCGCGACCGCAGCGTACTTCCAGGGGCCAGACTCGCCCTTGCTGGCCGGCATCGCGCCCGACCGCCTGCAGGCCCAGGTCAGAGCCGCACAGTCGGCCGCCACGCGACAGGCCGCCGCCGACCCGGACCGGCCGGCCTCGCCGGGAGCCCCGCCCGCGGCCGGCGCGGGCCAGCCGAACCAGCCCGCCCAGCCGAACCAGCCCGCCCCGCCGCCGCGTCCGCGAACCAGCCCGCCGCCCGGCCGGCATCGCCTCCTGCCCGCCGATCTCACCGTGGCGACCGCGCCCTCGCGGGCGCACTGCGCCCGCGCCCGGTGGCGCGACCTGGACCACGTCGGCCAGCTCGACGCGCGTATCGCCGAGCCGCGGCTGCGGCACTGCGCCACGATCGCCGTGGTGTCCCCGAAGGGCGGCGTCGGCAAGACGACGGTCACCGCGCTCCTGGGCACCCTGTTCTCCCTGCTGCGCCGCGACCCGACCGTGGCCGTCGACACCAACCCGGACTTCGGGTCACTGGGCCGGGTGCTCACGCCCGACCAGTCGTGGTACGTCGACGACCTCGCCCGGCTGGTGGCCGAGGACGATGAGCTCTCCCTGACCGCGCTCGACTCGCAGCTCGGCCGCGCCATTCATGGCCTGCTGGTCGTGCCCGCCCCGACCGACCCGGAACGGATGGCCGCCCTGGACGAGGACGCCTACCGCCGGGTCATCGCCAGGCTCAAGGACTTCTTCAGCCTGATCCTCCTCGACTGCGGGACCGGCCTCCAGGACCCCGCCTCGGCCGCGGCCATCGCCGCGGCCGACCAGGTCGTGCTGGTGACCGACGCGCAGCCCGCCACCGCCAGCCTCGTCGCGCAGTCGGCGGAGCTCCTGCAGCAGTCGGGGCGGCCCATCACCGTCGTGGTCAACCGGATGCCGCCCAAGGGAGCCCGGCTCGACCTCGACCGGCTGAGCCGCTACCTGCCCGCCGCCCGCGGCCTCGTCGTCATACCCGACCAGGTGCCCGCCGCGACCCGGCTGGCCGGCGGCGGCTTCGACTGGCGCGACGCGCCCAGCGGCTGGCAGCTCGCCGTGCGGCAGCTCGCGGTGGTTCTGGTCGCGGACTGGCGACGGCTAGGGCTGGCCCAGTAACGGGGCTCGTCAGGCGTCCCACCCGGTGCCTCCGGCCGCCGGTCACCGCCGGAAATTCCCTTGAAGCCACCGGGGGTGCTGCGTCTATTCTCGTCAGTGTCAGCCGACCGGACGGGAGAGGTGATGGGCCACGTCGAGGCGGGACACCTGAGCCATGTCCTGCCGGACGGCCGGGTGCTGCTCGACGATGTCTCGTTCCGGGTCGGGGACGGCCTCGTGGCCGCGCTGGTCGGCCCGAACGGGGCCGGGAAGACCACGCTGCTGCGCCTGGTGACCGGCGATCTCACGCCGCAGTCCGGGACGGTCAGCTCCAGCGGCGGCCTCGGCGTCATGCGGCAGTTCGTCGGCGGCATCCGGGACGACTCGACGGTGCGCGACCTGCTGCTGTCGGTCGCGTCCGGTCGCGTCCGGGACGCCGCGGCGCGGCTGGACGACATCGAGCTGCTGATGATGGAGCGCGACGACGAGCCCACCCAGATGCGGTACGCCAGTGCCCTGACCGAGTGGGGCGACGCTGGCGGCTACGACGCCGAGGTGCACTGGGACGCCTGCTGCGTGGCCGCCCTGGGCGTCAGTTACGACCATTGCCGCTGGCGCGAGGTCCGCACCCTGTCCGGTGGCGAGCAGAAACGGCTTGTGCTCGAGTCGCTGCTGCGCAGCAAGGACGAGGTGCTCCTGCTCGACGAGCCCGACAACTACCTCGACGTGCCCGGCAAGATCTGGCTGGAGCAGCAGCTCGCCGCCACCGCCAAGACGATCCTGCTGGTCAGCCACGACCGCGAGCTGCTCGCGGCCTGCGCCGAGCGCATCATCACCGTCGAGGACACCAGCGTCTGGGTTCATGGCGGCGGGTTCGCGAGTTACGCCACGGCCCGCCGCGAGCGGAATGAGCGGCTCGACGAGCTGCGGCGGCGCTGGGACGAGGAACACGAGAAGCTGAAGCAGCTGGTCCGGATGTACCGGCAGAAGGCCAGTTACAACTCGGACATGGCGTCGCGGCTGCAGGCCGCCGTGACCCGGCTGCGCAGGTTCGAGGAGCAAGGGCCCCCGGAGGTCGCGCCCCCGGACCAGAACGTGCGGATGCGACTGCGCGGCGGGCGCACCGGCAAGCGCGCCGTGATCTGCGAGCGGCTGGAGCTGTCCGGGCTGATGCACCCCTTCGACCTGGAGGTCTGGTACGGCGAGCGCGTCGCCGTGCTGGGCTCCAACGGCTCCGGCAAGTCGCACTTCCTGCGCCTGCTGGCCGGTGACGAGGTGCGGCACGAGGGCGTGGCCCGGCTGGGTGCCAGGGTCGTGCCCGGCATGTTCGCGCAGACTCACGCGCGCCCGGACCTGGACCAGCGGACGCCGCTGGAGATCCTGATGACCGAGCACGCGCTGCTGATCAACGAGGCGATGGCCGCCCTGTCCCGGTACGAGCTGCAGGTGTGTGCCCGGCAGCCGTTCGGCAGTCTGTCCGGCGGCCAGCAGGCCCGGTTGCAGATCTTGCTGCTCGAGCTGGCCGGTTCCACGCTGCTGCTCCTGGACGAGCCGACGGACAACCTCGACCTGGCCAGTGCGGAGGCCCTTCAGGAGGGCCTGGAGTCATACGCCGGGACCGTCCTCGCGGTCACCCACGACCGGTGGTTTGCCAAGTCGTTCGACCGGTTCCTGGTCTTCGGGGCCAGCGGCGACATCTACGAGGCGGCCGGCCCGGTCTGGGACGAGACTCGCGTGGACCGGCAACGCTGACGGCTTGCCTTGCTAGGCTCAAGAGTCGCCGCGCAGGTCGCCCGGCCGCGATGTCGCGGCTGCGAGAGCCTGGATCTGGAGGAGTGCTCACCGTGAAGAAAATGCTCGTGATTGCCGTGCTGGGACTTAGTGCCTTCGCGGTCTGGCGGAAGGTCCAGGCGGATCGCGCCGAGCTTGACCTCTGGACCGAGGCAACGACCGCGGACGACTAGCCCGCCGCGTATCGCGGAGGCTGGAGCCGGGACCGGAGGCGGGGGGTGGGCGCGGGGTGACGAACGTGTCGGCGTACACGCTGGCCTGCTTCGGGCTGATCGGCACCACGGTGGTCGACGACGGGATCCTGGAGCGCGCCTACGCCGAGGCGATCGCGACGCAGGGGGTCGTGACCGGTACCGGGGCCTACGCGCGCAGCATGGCGCAGGTGCACCGGGCCCGCGGCAAGACGACCATCGACGTGCTCCGGGAGCTCTTTCCGGGGGACGAGGTCAGGGCGCAGGCCGCCCACCTGGCCTTCGAGAGGTCCCTCAGCGGAGCCCTCCAGCGCGCCGGGGTCCGGCCGGTGCCGGGCGCCTCCGAGGCGCTGGCCGAACTGGCCGAAGCCGGCTACCGCATCTGCCTGCTCAGCTCGGTCTCGCGTCGGCAGCTCGAGGCCCTGCTCGCGGCCCTTGGCTGGCGGGACCGCTTTGACCTGGCGCTCGGCTCGGACGAGGTGCCCCGCGGCTGCCCGTTCCCCGATCCGGTTTTGCAGGCGATGCTGCGGCTCGGTGTGGATGACGTGCGGGAGACGGTGGTGGTCCAGTCGACCGAGAGTGGTGTGGTGTCGGGGCGCCGGGCGGGGGCGGGGGTTGTCGCGGGGGTGCTGACTGGGTCGCATCCGGCCGCCAGGCTCCGGAAGGCGGGGGCGACGCATGTGCTGGCTAGTGTCGCGGATTTGCCTGCGGTGCTGGCGGGTGCGGGTGGTGTGGGTGTGACGGAGGGCGGCCTGGATGCCGCGCGGATGCCGGGGCCACGGTCGGCGTCGGAGGCAGTGAGACGAGCCGAGGGCGGGCAGGGGGCGGTTCGCCAGTCGGGGACGGCTACATCGTGAGCCGGGAGTCGGCCGGGGACGGTCAGGGCCGGATGTCAGGAGGCACGAGGTCCGGGTACCCTTGGACGGCGCCATGGGGCTATAGCTCAGCTGGAAGAGCACCTGCTTTGCAAGCAGGGGGTCGCGAGTTCGAGTCTCGCTAGCTCCACGAGGTCAGGTAAATATTTCGCCTTTCTGAGCGAGTAATTTCCTAGGTGTACAGCAGCGAAGTACAGCAGCCCGCGCACTGATTTCAGCTGCCAGACGGCGCCGCGGACCTGGCACCCGGCGCGGGCGGACGACGGGCGTGGTCAGCTACGCGAGGAGCTAACGCTGCGGGCACCGTTGCTGAGCAGGGCAATCGCGGTCCGCGCCTGCGGCTGCGGCCGGGCGGGCTCACCGCGCTGTCCTGCGTCAGGTCCAGTGCTCTCATATCGCGCAGGCGTTGCCCTTGCCGCATTTGCAGAAGGTCAACCAGGGTCCCGCGGACTGGCTGGCCGCGTCGCGGGCAATGTTTCTCTCCGGGGTATTGCCAGCGCGGTGGACGGCTCGGGGCTCGCGCCGCGGCCGGGCTAGGAGGGGCACCACGTCGGCGCGCCCCGGCGCGGATTGCGGCGCGTTTGGTGAGTCCGGCAGCGGGCCTGCCTGGTGTGCGCCGCGGCGCAAGCCTGGCGCTGCTGGTTGGCGCCGGGCGGTGGCGGCGAGACCGGGCAGCGAGGAAAGTGCCCCGCCTTCCGGAGTGCCCGGGGCCGGGTTACCGCGTCGCGCGTCACTCACGGCCGGTGCAACAGTCATCCGGCCCCGGGCCGCGGTGGCGGCCCCTGCGTGAACAGCCGCCGCGATCTGCGACGGCCAGCACGTGATGACCAGCTGGCTACGTGAGATGAGCGCAATTGCCGCGGCACCCCAGCAGCGCCTGATCGGCTCCGTGCTGGAGGCTGGTGGCTACCTAACTTTGAGGGGGAAGGTCTGGCGGGCGGTGCCGGGCTGGCTGGTGGCGGTCACGGTGATGGGGTAACGGCCGCCGGTTCCGGGGGCCGGGGTTCCGGTGATCGTGGCTGTGCCGTTGCCGTGGTCGGTGAAGGACACCCCGGCGGGCAGTGGCCCGGATTCGGTGAGGGCCGGGGCCGGGTATCCCGTGGTGGTGATGGTCAGGTGCAGGGCCACGCCGATTGTGGCGGTGGTGGCCGGGATTTTCCTGATGGCGGGTGCCCGGGTGATGGTCAGGGTGAATGCCTGGGTTGCTGTTCCCGCCGGGTTGGTGGCGGTGAGCGTCAGCGGGTATGTGCCGGCTGCCGTGCCGGAAGGGGTGCCGGAGATGGTGGCGGTGTCGTTGCCGTGGCGGGCGAATCTCACGCCCGAGGGCAGCCGGCCGGTCCTGGTGATCCTCGGTGCCGGTGAGCCGGCCGCGGTCACGGTGAAGCTGAACGGCATCCCGAAGGACGCCGTGTCCGCGGGGTCGCTGGTGAAGGCCGGGCCGCCGGTCGGCGTCACGATGTCCGGCGTGCTGGCACCGGAATCCCCGGCGGTGGTATGGGCGACGACGGTGATGCTGTAGGTGGTGCCATTGGTGAGGCCGGTGATAGTGCAGGTCGTTGCGCTGGTGGTGGTGCAGGACGCGCCTCCGGGGGACGCCGTGGCGGTGTAACCCGTCAGGGTGCCGGTGTCCAGGCTGGCCGGGGCTGTCCACGACACCGTCGCGGTGGCGTCGCCGGGAACGGCGGTGACGCCAGTGGGTGCCTGCGGCCCGGCCAGCACCGGCACATCACTCTGGGTGCCGTTGGTGTCATCGCCGAGATCGCCGCCGTCGTCGTCGCCCCAGCAGTATGCGGCGCCGGCGGCATCCACCGAGCACGTGTGATCTGCAGCCCCGCCGGCGGTGATCTGAGTGAGGGTCTTGCCGGCCAGCACCCCGCTGGCGTCCACGGGCACCGGGATGCTAGCGGCGACGGTGCTTCCGTCGCCGAGCTCGCCGTAGGCGTTGCCGCCCCAGCAGTAGGCGGCGCCGGCGGTGTCCAGCGCACACGCGTCAGACTCACCTGCGGTGATCAGGGTCCTGCCCGCCAGCGCGCCGCCGGCGTCAACCTCCACCGGGACGGTTGAGAAGACGGCACCGCTTCCGTCGCCGAGCTGGCCGTGGTTATTGAGGCCCCAGCAGTAAGCGACACCTTCGGTGTCCACCGCGCACGTAGATTCGTCTCCGGCGGTGATCTGGGTGAGAGTCTTGCCCGCCAGGACGCCGCCAGCGTCGACGGCTTCCGGGACACTGGAGTCGGCAGTGCTCCCGGCGCCGAGTTCCCCGGAGCTGTTAAGGCCCCAGCAGTAAGCGGCGCCGCTGCTGTCCAGCGCGCATGCGTGCTCGCCGCCGACGGCAATCTGGGTAAGCGTCTTGCCCGCCAGCACGCCGCCAGTGTCCACGGCCACCGGGACGCCGGAGCTGGTTGTGCTGCCGTCACCGAGGTTGCCCCAGTTGTTGAGGCCCCAGCAGTAGGCGGCGCCGGCGGTATCCAGCGCGCACGTGAAGCCGCCGCCGGCGGCGATCTGAGTGAGGGTCTTGCCGGCCAGCACGCCGCTGGTATCTACGGCCACCGGGACACTGGAGCCGGCCGTGCTGCCGTCGCCGAGTTCCCCGAAGCCGTTGTCGCCCCAGCAGTAGGCCTTACCGCTTTCGATCGAGCACGACTGGTAACCGCCTGCGGCGATCGAAGCCGTCCCTTGCGACGCCGCGAGCGCCGCCTGCGGCGCAGGCACCAGCGAGCCCAGCACGGTGAGCAAGATCAGCGCAGCAGGCACAACCCAGAGCCGGAGAACCGGCCGCCCCGTTGTGATCGCCCGGCTGGCATGGTTACTGCCTCCCGTCTCGCGCCCGTCCGCCCCCGAAGAAAACTACTACTCTCAGTGATTGATCAAGTGCGAATCGAGGGCCCAGGTGAGATCGCGATCATCGGCAGGCCACTGCCCTTAACTTCCGGGACTTATGTCTGTTTTCGGGAGATTCGACGGGACGATCGTGATGGTGTAATCGGCTTCTTCGGTGTGCCATTTCCGTCGTTCGGCGGGGGTGCGGCCGGAGGTGCGCTTCCGGTCTTCGCGGTTGCGGGGATGGGCCAGGATCACGGCGGTCAGCAGGTCGTCTGTGCTGGCCGGGCGCTTGCCGCAGTGCCGGCGGCAGGTGCCGGCGACGGCGTGGTCGCGGACCAGGGCCAGCACGGCGGTGAAGGAGATGGCGCCCGGGCTGATCCCGGCGCTGGCGGCGGCGCGGGCCGCGGCGGCGGCGATCATGTTGTGGACGAGCAGCAGCGCCCGGGCTTCCTGCCGGGCGAGGGCAGCGGAGCGGCCGCGCAGCACGCGGCGGGGGCCGCGAACCGTTTTCTTCAGGTGCAGGAACGCGGTCTCGACCTGCCATCTTTCGGCGTAGAGGGCGGCAAGCTCGCGGGCGGGGTACTGCTGCGGGTCCAGGAGGGTGGTCAGCACGCGGATCTGCGTGGTCTTCGTCCGGCCGCTGCGGGTGCGGGTCAGGACGGTGAAGCAGGCGAGGCGGGCGACGGTATCCGGCAGCCGGGCCAGGGTCTTGTCCCCGGCTGCGCGGCGGCGGGAGCCGAGCATGCCGCTGCTCTCGCGGAGCAGCACCAGTTCCGACCCGTCCTTCAGGGCGCGGATCGTCCTGAACGGGACGGACCGGGCGCCGTTCTTGACCCGCCACAGCAGGTGCGCGCCGGTGCCGGAGAACCGGATCCACCGGCCCATGGAGAAGAAGCCCCGGTCAGCGAGGTTCAGCATGCCCTCGCCCAGGGAGCCTTCCAGCTCATCGACGAGGGTGTTCTCGCCGTCAAGGTAGCCGCGCACGGCGGCGGCCTTCCACTTGCGGGTCCCGGCCTGCAGGTGCCCGACGATCCGGATCTTCGGCTTGGTGCCGCCCTCGGGCACCCCGAACTCCTCTGCCAGCTCGGGGCAGCTGAACACCTCGATGGTGGTCCCGTCGAAGATGGTCAGCTCCAGGCCGGACGCGGTGCCGTCTTCCCCGGGGCCGTCATCCGAGCGGGCCGCGTGCAGCTCGAAGGCCTTCCGCATCGGCAGCTCGCCCAGCCGCGCCCGGGCCTTCGACAGCGCCGGGCCGGCCGGCACCGGGGTGCCGGGCTTCACCGGGAGCCCGGGCACCGCGAACACCTTCGCCAGGGTCAGGTCATAGCCGTGACCAGGGAAAAGAGCACCAATGATCACGGACAGAGCGGTCACCTCCGCAGTCAGCGCCCGGTCCAGGCGGTGCCCGTGCTCCGTCCCGGCCACTGCCTCCGCGATCACCCCGCCGGCCAGCAGCTGCCCGATCAGCCCTTCCCCGCCCAGGCCGGCCGGCTGCTCATCGTGCAGACCCGGACCGGCCGCGAGCCGCGCCACCAGGCCCCCGGCTTCCGCCGGCGGCCCGGCATCCTCCCCGTCAGCGGCAGTGGACGGACCCGGAACGAGCATGGCAAAATGCGCAGGCAACGAAGCTCCTGTGAATGAAGTTCTGGCTGGTTACCGAACCTCATATCAGGGGCTTCGTTGCGTTCATGAGCCTGCCGGGAACCTCACCCGCATCGTGACCAACATGTAACGCACCGCTAAAACCCGGACATCACGGTACGGAAATCCCGGAAGTTAAGGGCAGTGATCGGCAGGCTGGTCCAAGCGCGCGGGGATCACACCAGAGCAGCACCACTATCAGCGCTCGGTTCGCCAAGTACCGCAACCGGCCCAGACGGAACGAGCGGCTACGACGTCGACGAGCCTGGGCCGGCGTCCGCTGACACGCGCCCGCAGCGGCACGATCGGGCGTACTTGCCGTTGGATTTATCTTGGCTGCCTGACCGGCTGGGATGACAAGGAACGGCCCCGGGCTGACTTCCAGCCGCCGCGTGCCGGGTCTCCGGCTGGACATGATGTCGTGGAGCAAGGCGCTCGCCAGCTGCCGATCCCGGCGTGGCGGCCGCCGGTGATCGCTGTCATTCTCGCGGCTGCGGGACTCCTCGCCGGCTTTGCCGCAGGGTATGCGGCCGGCGATCGGCACGGCCGGGACAGCGCCGCGCCGGTCTCGCGTTCCCAGGCCGCGGCCCGCCTGCTGCCGGCAGGCAGCCTGACGCAGTCCGCCAGCCAGTGCTCAGCGCAGACCGGTCACGCGCTGCAGCTGGGCGTGCAGGTCACGAACCAGTCGGCGGCAGCGGTGACGCTCCTTCGGGTCAGGCCTGTCCTGCCGCTAAGCGGCCTGAAGGCGACCTCGCAGGCCTGGGGAACCTGCGGCCAGCTGCCAGCAGCCGCCGACACGCCAGGCAATGTCCTTCCTGCTGGCGCCAGCACGTGGTTCACGGTCACCTTCCAGGTGCTCGGCAGGTGCCCTGCCGCGCTCCCGGTCCAGTTCACTCTCGACTACGACCAGTCCGGCAGGGCGGCCACGATCCGCCTGCCCGGCTTCGCCGACCTAGGCCACGTTCCCTACGCGAGCTGTCCGCCAGTCACCCCGTAGATCAGCGTGGCGGGACACAGCGCCCCCGATCCGGCGGGCAGACCGGAAAGCGCCCACACCGGCATGACCGGGCATCAGGACGGTGACCTGGGACGACGCACTCCCGTGGATGCCGTGCCTGCTGTTTGCACGCAGGGGGTCGCGAGTTCGAGTCTCGCTAGCTCCACGCACGCATTGGCCCAGGTTAGGATGATCTCCCGCGACACCGGGGGCAGTGGCAGCTCGGCCAGCCATCCGCGGCCCGGCCCGGTCCAGTAGCTGCCGGTGCGGTCGTACCCGAAGTAGCCGCCACCGCGTGGATCCGGTTCCGCAGCTGGGTCCCCAGCCGGACCAGGCTGGCCCGGTGCCGCAGCAGCGCCCGGAGCTGGCGGACCGGCAGCGGCGCGATCCACGCCTCGGGCAGCAGGTCCGCCCGCAGCAGCCGGGCCAGGATCGCGGCGTCGACCTTGTCGTTCTTCAGCCTGGCCGAGGCGATCGCCTTGCACCGCAGCGGGTGCACCAGGTGCGGGTCGAACCCGAAGTCATCCAGCAGCTCCACTAGCCAGCCCCAGCCGTAAGCCGCCTCGAATGCCACCGCCGTCCCCGATGGCAGGCCGCCGATCAGCCGCAAGACCGGCTCCTGGCCGGAATCGCGCCGCGCGGCTGCGCCGGGCGCGGGTTCGCGTCGCGCGCGAGATCGGCAGCTGAGCCTGCCGTGCGCCGCGGTGCAGGCCAGCGCGGCGCGGGCGCCAGGACGGTTTGGCCGCCTCGTAGACGGCCACCACGATTGGCGCAACCGCTAGCATGTGACCGCCGTCGGCTACACAAGGTGAGCGCAATTGCCGGGCGCCGAAGGCCCGGCGACTACAGATCCTCCCTGCCGATTACGCGCGCATCTTCGCTTCCGACCTGCATGCGGACGCTGTGCACAGATCAGCCAATTTTGGATCGGCCGACCTGCGCCTGGGCGGGCGGGCCGTCCTGTGGCCGCTTGCTGGTGGAAGGAGTCCGAACCGCGCCTGTCGGCCGCCAGCAGCGGCATGAAACCGACGGACGACCGCTAGCGCGTCTGGGCAAGGCAAGGTCGGCGGACCGTCACGCCTTGTGTCAGGATATGAGCCTGGAGTGGGCAGCTTTGGGATCCGGCGACTGTCGAGCGGATTAGTAGATCGTGGTCAGAGTTGAGCGATGATCGGCAGTGTCGTACGGATTGCTGGGGAGGTCAGCTATGAAGCAACAACTGGAGCTTGCGCAGACCGTGGAGGCTTTGCGGGCCGAGTTGGCCCGCGCGGCGGCGGCGGGGGCGGGGGCGAATTTCCAGTTCCCAGTGGCCGGGGTGCAGTTGGAGTTCCACGTTGGGGTGACCAAGACCGGAGAGGGCGGGGCTGGGGTGAAGTTCTGGGTCGTGGATCTGGGCGGCTCGGTCAGCTACGCCCGGGAAGAGATTCAGACGGTGACGGTAACGCTGGGGGCACCGGTGGATCAGAACGGCGACCCGGTCAAGATATACCGGGGTTCCGCCCAGAAGCCCTGACCCAGTGCGGGTTTCCTGGTGGATGCGCTGACGATCGGGCCTGGCCGGGCCGTGGAGGTGCTCCACGACCGGGGTCCAGCCACGCCGGTAGATGTGGATCGTTGGACCGGCGCATCGGGGTATCTGATCGGCGGTCGGCTGGTACTGACCGCTGCGCACACCGTCGATTACCGGCGTGTCTTCAGCGATGACGAGCAACTTCTGGTGCGCACTATCGAAGGGAGCGAGTTCGCCGCGCGGGTGGTGCTGGTGTGTGATGAGCTATCCCAGGTTGATCTGGCGCTGCTGGAAATCAGCGACCCCCAATTCAGTCAGACTCTACCGGCTGTCGCTTTCGCGCGGGTGGACCGGCACAGCCCGGCACCTGTGCCAGGTTGTTGGGCGGTCGGGTTTCCCCGGTTCGGCGAAGCCGGACCCGTCTTGCCGGGCGGCAGTCGCAAAGAGACCTGGCAGGTTCGCGGCGACATCTTGCCGGGCGGGAAACTGCGAGCGGGGCTGCTTTCCCTGCAGGTAACCACCACCCCACAGACGTCAGTGGCCCTGGCGGGATCGTCGTGGGCGGGCATGTCCGGGGCAGTCGCATTTGCTACTGATCCGTACGACGGTCAGCAGGCGATAGGAGTCGTCACCACGCATCACCGGGCAGAGGGAGAATCGGCGCTGACCGTTGTGCCCATCACCGCCGTCGCTGGGCTGCCGACACGAACGCAGTGGTGCCACCTATTGGGGGTGCCTGACCCAGACGCGCTGCCACTTCTGCCGCGCCAGCAGCGGCCCGAGGCGGAGCCGGTTCGGCTCGCGCCGCGGCCGGTGTTCCTGGTCGGCCGCGAGGAGCTGCTGACTGAGCTGGATGCGGCGCTGTTGGCTGGTGATCGCCCGTGGCCGCGGACGGTGGTCTTGTACGGGCTGGGAGGTGCGGGCAAGACCAGCGTGGCACTGGCCTACGCCCACCGCCACCTGGCTGAGGCCGGGCTGGCCTGGCAGTTCGCCGCTGAGGACCCGGCGGTACTGTCGGCAGGGTTTGGCGAGCTGGCCGCCCAGCTTGGGGTCCGGGACTCGGCCGACATGCGGGATCCGGTGGCGTCGGTGCATGCGGTACTCGCCAAGTATCCGGCCGGGTGGCTGCTGGTGTTCGACAACGTGCCGGACCGGGCATCGGTGGAGGCGTTCCTGCCCCCGGCCGGGCGAGGGCGAGTGCTGATCACCAGCCAAAGTTCGCTGTGGCCGCCTGGGCAGGCCCTGGAAGTGCCGGCGCTCGGCACCCAGGTCGCCGCGGATTTCCTGGTCAGCCGCACCGGTGACCTAGACCACCAGGCTGCAGCGGATCTTGCCCGTGAGCTGGGTGGGCTGGCGCTGGCCCTGGAGCAGGCCGCCGCCTACATGCAGGCCACCGGGGACAGCCTCGCCGATTACCTGGCATCGTTTCGGCGGGGGCGGCTGGACATGCTGGACCGCGGCGAGCCCATCGGGTACGGCAAGACGGTGGCGACCACCTGGGCGCTGGCTTTCACCAGGCTGGAGCAGTCCGCGCCTGGGGCGGCGGGTC
>Ga0066790_10000010_pt1 | contig 40486 bp, 37 predicted proteins | sample OrgsoiDNA2013050_FD_70963 | JGI IMG/M metagenome (GOLD analysis project Ga0066790, IMG submission 70963) | Permafrost soil microbial communities from the Arctic, to analyse light accelerated degradation of dissolved organic matter (DOM) -... | ecosystem: Environmental > Terrestrial > Soil >...
CGCCCAACCTCCGTGGTCACAGCCATCGGCCGCGCAGTCCGCCAGCTCGCACCGGGCCTCCGGCCGTGGCCCGAGGGGGGCCAAGCGGCCCGGGCGGCAGTGGGGACGGGACCGCCGCACCCGGTCGCTGCCCGTGGTCCCGGAACCCGTCAGCGACCGCAGGATCGCGCTGGGCCGGCTCGCCATCATCGTCACGGTCACGGCGTGGCTCGGCTATTTCTTTACCTGGCTGCTGCGAGACCTGCTCAACCCGATCTACTCGAGGTGAGCTTCGAGACCACGGGGCAGTTTCCGGCCATCGGGCAGTTCCAGGAGCAGCGGCAGGTCACCGGAGCCGTGCCCGCGGCTGGTCGCGGCCTGACGGAGCCAGCGGACCCCGGCTGGCCGGCCGAGCCGCCGCGGCGCCGGCTATCGGTGCTGCGGTCGCTGGTGGCACTCTGCCTGATCACGGCGGCCGGCGGCGGCGGCTACCTCGTCGTCAAGACGCAGCTCAACACCCCGCCCCCCATCCGCACGACCTGGTTTGCCCCCTACGTGGATGTCGCCCTGACGCCGACCTACCAGTTCCAGAGCACGTCCGCTGATCCGGCCCGGCAGGCCGTCCTCGGGTTCGTGGTCGGCGATTCCGCGTCGCCCTGCACGCCGAGCTGGGGCGGCGCCTACACGGCTGCGCAGGCCAACCAGTCGCTGGCGCTCGGCTCCCGGATTGCCCAGGTCCAGCAGGACGGAGCCCAGGTCATCGCGTCGTTCGGCGGCCAGAGCCATACCAGCCTGGATGTCGGCTGCACCAGCATGGCCCGGCTCACCCAGGCCTACCAGTCCGTGATCAGCACGTACCACCTGACGACGATCGACCTGGACATCGAGGGCGCCGCGCTGAATAGCTTCCCGGCCGAGCAGCGCCGGGCGGCGGCGATGGCCGCACTGGAGCAGGCCGCCCGGGCCGGTGACCGGCAGCTCAGCGTGTGGCTGACGCTGCCGGTCGAGCCGTCGGGCCTGCAGGACAACGCCATTTCGGTGCTGCAGGCCATGCTGCGGGACCGGGTGTCCATTGCCGGAGTCAACCTGCTGGCCATGGACTTCTCGCACCCGCCGGCGGCGGGTGCGATGCTGGCCGAGGTCGAGAGCGCACTGACCACGGCCCACACCCAGCTGACCACCCTGCTTCCCCGCTACGGGCTAAGCCTGCGCTCGCAGCAGATCTGGCAGCGGCTCGGCGCGACCGTGATGATCGGCCAGAACAACATCAAGGGCGAGCGGTTTACCGTTGACGACGCGCGGGGACTGACCGCCTTCGCGCACCGCGAGCATCTCGGCCGGGTGTCGATGTGGTCGCTGAACCGGGACAGCCAGTGCGGCTCGTCCTTCGCCGAGGTGGGGCTGCTGTCCAACACCTGCAGCGGCACGAGCCAGTCGGGCCTGGAGTTTGCGAATGTCTTCGGCGAATTGCAGGGCCAGGCGCGCGTCACCCAGGCTTCGGGTGGCGACGTCCTGCCGCCGCGACCGGACACCAACCCGGCGAACGCGCCGTACCCGCAGTGGTCGCCGGGGACGTCCTACACCACTGGCTACAAGGTGGTCGAGGACGGCCTGATTTACCAGGCCAAGTGGTACAACTCGGGCCAGGTTCCGGCAGCGCAGGTCCAGTACGCCTGGCAGTCGCCATGGGAACTGCTCGGCCCGGTACTGCCTGGCGACCACTCCCAGGCGCTGCCGACACTGCCGGCCGGCACCTATCCAGGCTGGTCCCGCGACGGTTCCTACGGCGCGGACGTCAAGGTCTTGTTTCACGGGCTGCCGTATGAGTCGAAGTGGGACAATCAGGGGGTCTCGCCCGGAGCCGAGGCCAGCGACCCGGCCGGCTCACCCTGGAAGCCGCTGTTCAAGATCCCGGGCGAGCCGGCCGACTGACCCGCGGCCAGCGCGCTGAACAGGGCTGGGCGCCGATCCGGTCGTGATCGGCCCTGGCGGCTACCATCCCTTGACTAGCCGAGGAACGCCCGGGTTAAATGTCTAAAGACTAGTCCTTTAGACCAAACGATCTTGGGGGCGGTGTGCCAACTGGCTTCGCGTCCGCCGACTTCGACGCGGTCGGTTACGCGTCCGGCGGCTACGAGGCGGTCGGTTACGCGTCCGGCAGCTTCGAGGCGGTCGACCACGCCATCGAGGCCGGGGCTGACGCTGCCTTCTCGTTCCTGGAGCGGCTCGTCGCGGCACCGAGCACCGTCGGCCAGGAAGCGCGGGCGCAGGAGATCGTCGCAGACGAGCTGGCCCGGCTCGGTTTCGACGTTACCGCCGTGCCGGTGCCGTCCGATACGGCCGCCGGGACGCCCGGCGGGGTCGCCCAGGCATCGTATGCCGGGCGCCATGATGTGCTCGGCCGGCTGCACCCCGGCGCCGGGCCTTCGCTCCTGCTGAACGGGCACGTGGACGTGGTCCCCGCCGAGACCGCGGCGTGGACCCGCGATCCCTTCACGCCCCGGACGGCCGGCGGCTGGATGACCGGCCGCGGTACCGGCGACATGAAGGGCGGCTTCGCGATGGGCTTGCTCGCCATCGGGGCGCTGCGGGCGACCATGCCGGATTCGCTGACCGGGGAACTCTCGTTCCTCAGCGTGATCGAGGAGGAATGCACAGGTAACGGAACGCTCGCCGCCTGCCAGGCCGGCGTCCTGGGTGATGCCGTGGTGCTGCTGGAGCCGACCAGCCTGGACCTGCTGCTCGGCGGCGTCGGGATCTTGTGGGTGGAGATCGGCATCGACGGCGTCCCCGCGCACGCCGAGTCGGCCGACCGGGCCGTGAATCCCGTCCGCTACGTGCCGATGATTCTCCGGGCCCTGGCCGACTTCGCGACCGAGATGACCGCCGACGCCGACGACCCGGCATTCAGCGAGGTAGCTAGCCCTTATAACGTGAACGTGGGCACGGTCGCCGCCGGTGACTGGCCGTCCAGCGTGCCCAGCCAGGCCCGGCTCGGCGTCCGGATCGGCTTCCCGCGCGACCGGACGCCGGAGGAGATTTTCGACCGGGTCCGCGCCGCGGTGCTGGCCGCCGCCGCCACCGATTCCTGGCTTGCCGGGCATCCGCCGTCCGTCCGGCCGTCCGGCTACCGGGCCGAGGGTTACCTGCTGGCCGCCGGGCATCCGCTCGCCGAGGCGATGTCGGACGCGCACGGCTGGGCACACGGCGTCTCCCCCCGCCGGCTAGTCATCGGCTCCACCACCGACGCGAGGTACTACCTCAACCAGTTCGGCCGGCCCGCGCTGGCCTACGGCCCGCGGGCACGCAACATTCACGCCGCCGACGAGGCGGTGGAGTTGGCCAGCATCGTGGGCGGGGCCCGCACGCTGGCCCGTTTTATCGCCCGGTACTTCGCCGCGGGCGGGCTGCCCGGCGAGCCGGACGTCATCCGGCGCGACGACCTTTCCGGCCAGCACGGGGCCAGCCAGCACGGGGCCGGCCAGCACGGGGCCGGCCAGCACGGGGCCAGCGATCTGGCGGCCGGCGAATGACCGGCCCGGCGCCGGTGGCGAACGACCCGTTCGGCCCGCTGCTGGCCCCGCTGACGCTGCGGACGGCCGGCGAGCGGATCGCCGAGCGGTTCGTGACCGCGATCGCGCTCGGCGAGTTCGTGCCCGGCCAGCAGCTGCCGTCCGAGCGCGAGCTCGCCGCGACGCTGGAGGTCAGCCGCACGACCGTGCGGGAGGCCCTGCAGCGGCTGCACGCCGCGGGCTATGTCACCACCCGGCGCGGCCGCGGCGGCGGCACGTTCGTGCAGACCGGGCAGGGCGCGGAGTCCGACGAGATGATCCGCCGCACGCTGCTGCCAGCCTGGGCGGAACTCAGCGAGATCCTGGACTTCCGGCAGCTCATCGAGCAGCAGATCGCCCGGACGGCGGCGGAGCGGCGCGACGACGCAGACATCGGGGCGATCCGGGCGGCGGTGGCCGCCTACGACCGGGCGACCAACCGGGAGGAGTCCCGGCTGGCCGACGGCGCCGTCCACCAGGCCGTCGCGCACGCGGCGCACAACGGCCGGCTCGTCGAGCTCAGCGCGAGGATCCGCCGCGAGGTGAGCTTCGGGTTCGACGCCGAGCCCTACTCCGCGGAGGTCCGCCGCCGCGCCGTTCACCAGCACCCCGAGCTGGCCGATGCGGTCATCGCCGGGGATGCCGCGACCGCCGCCAGCGTGGCGGCCCAGCACTTCTCCCTGACCGAGGACCTGCTCAGGGAGCTGCACGCGCGAATCCGGCTTCGGACCGAAGGAGACCTCCATGCCCGTAGCCACGATTAACGACATCGACATCCGCTACAAGCTCGAGGGCGACGGGGACGAGACCATCGTCCTCATCAATGGCCTGGCCGACGACCTGGAGACCTGGGCGTTCCAGATGGACGACTTCCTGGCCGCCGGCTACCAGGTGCTGCGGTTCGACAACCGGGGCATCGGCGCCAGCTCCAGGCCCGCCGGCCCGTACTCCTCCAGGATGCTCGCCGACGACGCCAAGGCGCTGGTCGACTTCCTCGGCATTACCGACTTTCACCTGATGGGCGTCTCCATGGGCGGGATGATCGCCCAGGAGTACGCTCTGGCCTACGGATCGGACCTGCGCTCGGCTACCTTCGGCTGCACCTACGCCGCACCGGGCCCGTTCTGCTCTCGGATGTTCGCGATGTGGGGCGACATGGCTCCCGTGCTCGGCGTGCCGTTCATCATGCGCGACGTGACGCTCTGGGCCTTCACGGTCCCGTTCTTCGAACAGCGGGGCGGGGAGCTCGCCGAGTTCGAGCAGGCGATGCGCTACCTGGACATGCCAGTGCACGCCTACCTCGCCCAGCTCGCCGTGATCCAGGAGCACGACACCACCGCCCGCCTCAGCCAGGTCGCCGCGCCCACCCTGGTGCTGGCCGGTGAGCAGGACATTCTCATCCCGGTCTCGCTGTCCCGGCGCCTGCAGGAGGGGATCGCCGGATCCGAGTTCGCAACCACGCCCGGTGGGCATGCCTGCCTGTGGGAGCACCCTGCCGAGTTCAACCAGGCATTTCTCGCGTTCATCAAGCGGCACGGAAGGGGATAGGCATGGCCGCTACCGAGAGCTCGGCCCGAGGCCTACAGCGCGGGCAGCTAGGGCTGTTCGGCGTCATCATGCCCGGACTGGCGCAGATCGCTCCCGCCTTCAACCTGTTCTTCACCACTGGCGTCATGGTCGGCCTCGCGGGCGCGTCAGCCCCGCTGATCTTCCTGATCAGCATGGTCGGGATGTGCGCGACGGCGAGCAGCCTGGCCCAGTTCGCGGGCGTCTATCCCAGTGCCGGGTCGTTCATCACCTACATCACCCGCGCGATCGGGACCAGGGTCGCTGTCGCGATCGGCGTGATCACGCTGCTCGGCTACATCATCGCCTTCGGCGGCATCTACATCTTCGTCGGCAGCTACATCGTGCAGAATGTGCTGGGTAACCCGCACATCTGGGGAATCACCCCCATCGTCACGATCGTCTACGGCGTCCTGGTCGTGGCGCCGGTGGTCGTCGGACTGAAATTCGGCGTCCGGATCACGGTCGTGCTGTACGTCTTCGAGGTGGTGCTACTGCTCGCGCTCAGCCTGACGATCCTGTTCCGCGGCGGCGCCAGCGGCCTGTCGGCCACGCCGTTCCACTGGCCCGGCGGGTCCAAGGACGTCCTGCTGGCCTTCAGCCTCGCGGTGCTGGCCTTCGGCGGGTTCGAGGCCGCCGCGCCGCTGGCCGAGGAGACTCGCGACCCGCGCCGTACGGTCCCGCTCGCGGTGCTCGGCGCGGTGCTGGTCAGCGGCGTCATCTACGTCGTGGGCTCCTACGCCCTGGTCACCGCATTCGGCGTCGGCCACGCCGGGGTGCTGGCGGCCGACGGAAACCCCTTCCACACGGCCGCCAAGGTCTTCCTGCCATTCGTGGCCCCGCTGATCACCTGGGTCTTCCTGTCCAGCGTGACCAGTTCCTACGTGGCGGCCAATACCCAGACCTCGCGGGTGATCTTCGCGGGTGCCCGCGGCGGGCTATGGAGCCGGGCGCTGGCCATCGTCTCCCCGCGGTTCCGCACGCCGGCCTGGGCGGCCATCGCCTTCGTGGCCCCGAGCATCCTGATCGGCGTCGTATCCACCGCGTTCACCGATCCGGGGACCGCGTCGGGATTCCTGGGCACCTACGGGATCCTGGGGCTCATCATCATGTACCTGATGGCCAACCTTGCGCTCATCGTGGAGTGGGCGAAGTTCCGCCGCCACGGCATCCGGAAGAACCCGTGGCTCTGGGTGGTTACACCTGCGGTAGGAATTATCGTGCTGGCGATCCCGGTCTATGGTGATCTGCGACCGGGCCAGCCCAGTCCGTATAACATCCTGCCCTGGCTCACACTCGGCCTGATCGCGGTCGGCGTCATCTACGCCCTGGTGCTGGGCGCCACCCGCCCGCAGGCGCTGGCGCAGGCACCTGCGCTGCTGGAGGGCGACGAGAGCCTGGCCACCGACCCGCTGCCGGTCGGCTCAGTCGACTGAGCCGGCGGCACGCTAGACGGCAGGCCCCTCGCCAGGACTGGGCTGGCGGGGGGCCTGCCTTTTTGTTTAGCGCGAGGATCGCTACGACGATCCTGGTAGCCGGCCGCGCCCGCGCCGGATTGCCCGAATTGCACCCTCGGTAACGATGCCCGACAGCACGGCGCCGGTGTACAGCAGACTGAGCAAGTACCGGCGTCCGACGCTGGCGGCGGCAGGCCCCGGTGCCACTGCCCGCCGCCATTCCTTCCGGAGCGACGATAACGCGGTCGAGCGACATACCTCGGATCGGCCCTGCCACCAGGATCGCCGTAACAAATAGCTGAGCCGGCTCCGCTCGGGCGGCACCTGGTGGGCAGCCACCGAGTCCCGCAGGAAACGCTCCGATGCGCCCGCGGCTCGCAGCTCGGCGAGGAACGCGGTGTCCTCTCCCGACCGAAGGCTGTTACCGCGTCGCCCGAGGTCATTGCGGAACGTCAGGCCGATCTGCTGCGCAAGCTTCGTGTCGACGGCCATGCAGGCACCCCAGGTCTTCGCCTCTTCGACCGTGTGATGGACACCGAGGTAGTGATACTGCCCGCCGCTGAGCCACCACGATGGCGGGCCGATGAAGGTCGGCTCCAGCCATACGCCGACGATCCCCGCCCCCGCGCTGACCGCCGTCCTGATGGCCTCGACGGTCTCGCGTCCGACGACGATGTCGTCATCGACGTAAACCAGGTGCCGGTGAGCGCACCGGGCCAGCGCCTGGTTCCTGCTATGGGAGAGTCCGCGGTTGGCCCCGTTGCTAAGAACACGCACGCCACGCGAGGCCAGGCCGGTCAGCACATTCGTCTCGGCCGGGCCGGGCGCCAGGTCGACGACCAGCAGGACCTCGTCGCCGACTGCGGTGCAGTCCAGGAGCCAGGCTGCGTTCGCCAGCTTCTGCGGACGGTTACTGCACATCGCGATCGACAGGGGCGTCCCCATCCTCGCCACCTTTCTGCCCATGCCACGCCGCGCGACCTCCACGGTTCAGGCGGCACGCAACGTCGGCTGCGATCGACGCGTCAGGTCGGCGATCATCGCGATGGAGTAAGAGTCCACGCGGGCGCAGACATCGACGTCTGCCTCGAAAGCGCGCCAGTGCTCCGGTGTGACGGTCGCTCCCCAGCGGTCCCAGTGGGCCAGCCGCGCCGCGGCGATCTCCCGGGTTGTCACCGCGGGGTCGACTGGTACGCCGACCAGCAGTCCCGCCAGGTATCGCGCGCAGGCGTAGTCCTCGGGGGCGTCCGGATCGCTCACCACGAGCTGAATCCGGCCGCCGTTCGTGTGCGTCAGGATCCACTGTGCCGTGGCGGCCGCGTTGGCTGCGGCGGCGGCGATGAGCACTCCGCAGGCTGGTACGTCGCGCAGCATACGGGTCCCGTTCACGGTGAACAGGACGACCCGGCGGCCGCTGAGGTCGCGCGCACCGACCTCCACTGGCGAGTTGGGGATGATCCCCGGCAGCGTCGTCCGGGCTTCGGCCTCGCCCACGATGATCGCCCCCGCGCCGACCCCGGCGGCTTCGATCTGGTCGCGGGCGCAGACGATCTCCGTGGCGCCGCGGGCGAACAAGATGCACGCTGTCGTGAACGCACGAATCACGTCGATCACCACGACGACATCGATCGGGGATCCAGACCCCGGCGCTGGGCAGTCGTCGGAGATTGAGACCTCGATCGTCGCTCGCGTCAAAGCAGCTCGCGCCACGTTCCTGTGAGTCACCAGTCTGCGCGCCGGCGCTAGGGCCTAGTTTACCGAAACCGCCGAGCCTTACCAGCGGCCCCGGTGCTCGGGTACGAGCAAGATCAGCGGCAGCGTGCAGAGCAGGATCCCGGCAAAGACTAGAAAAACGTGGGCCTGCGCCAGTCCCGGATCGGCGCTCCGCGCGACGATGGCCGCGGTGATGGAGACCGCGGTGATGGATCCCGCCTGCCGGAACATGCCGCGCAGCCCGGCGACCGCGGCGGCCTGGTCCGGCGCCAGCTGCAGCGTCGCGTTGTTGGAGGCCGGGGTGGAGATGCCCATGCCCACGCCGCAGATGCCCGCGGCCAGCGCCATCCAGCCGTAGGCCGACAGGCCGGCAGGGCTGCTGGCCGTGGCGAACAGGCCCGCCGCCGTGAGGGTGAAGCCCACCGCCATCGGCCACCGGTAACCCGTCCGGCGCAGCAGGAACACCGCGAGGCCCGCGGTCGCGATCATCCCGACCGCGCGGGCGCTGAGCAGCGTCCCGGCGGCGAGCGTCGGGAGTCCGTAGCGCTCCTGCGCATACAGCGGGACGAGCGCGCCAAAGCCGAGCGCCGCGCTGCCGAACAGGAAGTTGAGCAGGTTCATGACGCCAAATCCGCGCCCGGCCAGGAACCTGACCGAAATGAACGGCGACGGCGCACGGGCCGAGTGCCGGACGAACAACACCAGCGCGACGGCGGCCGCGCACTCCGGGACGAGGAAGGCCGGATCCGCGGGCGAGCTGGCGCCGCTGCCGAGATAGGCGATCCCGAACATGGCCGACAGCAGCGTCGCGCCGAGCAGGACCACCCCGAGGATATCGAGGCGCTGGCCCTGCTTCCGGGCGCTGACCGGGATGAACACCCCTCCGAGCACGACCAGGGCAATCCCGATGGGGACGTTGACCAGGAAGATCCCCCGCCAGGACCAGTACGTCACGAACACCCCGCCCAGCACCGGGCCGACGATCCCGCCGATCGGGAAGATGCTGGAGAACAGGCCCACCGCGCGGTCCCGGTTCGGGCCGAATATCTGGGCCACGATCCCGGTGGCTGACGGCATGAAGGCGCCGCCGCCGATGGCCTGAAAGGCGCGCAGCACGATGAGCAGGTAGATGTCATTGGCGAAGCCGCAGCACAGGGAGGCCGTCGTAAACAGCACGGCCGCCCCCAGGAAAATCCGCTTCCGTCCGTACTGATCGCCGATTTTCCCGGCCAGGGGCATGACCAGGATCTGCCCCAGCGCGTAGATGGTGATCGTCCAGCTGCTCCAGTTGACCTGAGCGTGCAGGTCGTGCTGGAGTGCGGGAAGCGCGGTCGCCACAATGGTCTGATCAACGGAGGCCATCAGCAGAGCCAGGGACACGATGGCGAAGACGACGAACCGTCCGGGCACTGGCGCCGCGGCGGCGGGGGGCTGCGCTCCACGATCGGCACCAGCAGCCTTTTGTTCAGCCACCACGCCTCGACACTACACTGCTTGCCGACAGGCAACTACTCTGAAGCCCCTGTTCAGCGACGAAGGAGAAGCCATGGATGAGGACGGCGTCATCCGGCTGCGCCGGGTCATCAGTAAGCTCGCCCGCCAGCTCAACGCCTCCTCGACGGACGCGGGCCTGACTCCGTCTCAGGCGTCCGTACTCGGCCTCATCGTGGTGCGCGGCCCGCTGAGCCTGGGCGAGCTAGCCGACCTGGAGGGGCTGAACCCGACGATGCTGTCGCGCGTTGTCGGCAAGCTGCAGGCGATGGGCCTGATCGACCGGATTCCGGACCCGGCGGATCTGCGCAGCGCCTCCGTGGCGGCTACGCAGGAGGGCCGGCAGATCGACCAGCGGGTCAAGACTCAGCGCGGCGCGGCGGTCTCCCAGTGCATGGAGTTGCTGACCGCGCAGCACGAGGCGGTGCTCACCGAGGCGCTGCCGGCCCTGGAGGAACTCGCCGAGGCGCTGCGGCGGTTCGGCCATTCCGGCCAGCAGCCCGGGCTCGGCGAGCCCGCCGGAATCCGGGCCCGCGGCCAGAGTTAGCAGCGGAGCGAAACCGGCAGGCTACCGTGAAGTATGGCGATCGCACCCGCGCCCCAGATCCTGGCCCTGCGCGAGTCGCTGGGCGAGCGGTTCGACAGGTACCTGGCCGCGGCGGGTGAGCCGCTGACCAGCGGCGCCGACGTGACCGAGTGGCTGCTGAGCCAGCTGCCGGGCGCCGACCCGGAGCTGCTGGGCTGGGCCGTGCTCACGGTCGCCGGCCTGCTGTATCCCGGCTTGCGGCCCGAGCGGATGGCGGCCGGGACGACCGCCACCGTGGCGGGTCAGAACATGACCATGCTGATCGCCAGCCGAGTCGGCGAGGCCCTCATCGAGGCCGCCGAAGCCCCGCGGGCAGCAGCCGGCGCTGCCCAGGCTGGCACTGCGCAGGCCGGCACTGTCGTGGTCGGACGGGAACTGTCGCTGGTCGACCTGACCGAGGCGTACGCGGATCTGCGGCTGCCCGCTGCCCCGGACGCCACCGCGGCGCAGCGCCGCCATGCGCTGCAGGAGAACATGGCCAGCGAGCTGGCCGAGATCCGCACGGTGCTGACCGGCGGGATCGCGGGCATCGACCTCGCAGCGGCCGGGTGGGCGCTCACCGGGACGGGGATGTGCATTCTCGTCCAGACCAGCAGGGTGCCCGCGGCCCGCCGCGCGCGGCTGACCGGACGGCGCCGCCGCCACGACGAGCTCAAGAACAGCGCGATGCGCAGCGCGATGCTGCTGGCCGTGATCGGCGATTTCCTGGTCAACCCCGCCAGTCCCGCCAGTCCCGTGAGCCCTCCGGGATCGGCCGCAGGGCTCCCACGAGCGACATGAACGTGGGGTTACTGCTGCTGTAGAGGCTGTAACGCGACTATGGGGGCGGGCCGGGGGTCCGGGTTCGGGGTGCTGCAGGGCAGGGGCATCTGGGAGGGAGCGGCTGCGCCGCGTTGCGCCGGTGCGGGGCCCCGTCAGCCCCGCGCGCCCCGCGCGCCCCGCGCGCCCCGCGCGGGTCGGCGGCGCGGGGCGTGCTGCGTCGTCCAGTGTCGTGGCTGGGTCTCTGCTGCTGCTAGGACGACAGTAGGTGCCCAGCCACGTCATCGGGTCCGGGGCCGGCGCCTCTCTGCGGCCAGCTGGCGGTGGTCGCGGACGTCGTGGCCGGGCACCTGCTGCTGCTGGGACGTGCTGGGACGACAGCAGATGCCCAGCCACGTCGCTGGCCGGGGGCGCAACCGCACGTTCATGACGCTCACCGCCCCCGGCCCGGCCGCGCGGGTGGGGAGGGGATCCGGCCGCTAGGACCGCCAGAGGACCGGGCAGAACTCGGGATCGGCGTAGTCGGGCACGCCGCCGCTGGTCTGGCGGACGATCGCGTCGTGGTTGTAGGCCAGCAGGCCGCCGTCCGGTCGCTGATACGGGCGCCAGCGGTTCTCGCCGTCCTGCAGGTGCAGGGAGAGAGCGCGGCGCGGGCGGTCGCTGCGGTTATGGCCGCTGCCGTGGTAGATGCGGCAGTGATGGAAGCTCATGTGTCCCTTCGGGATCACCATGGGCACCTGCCGCACCTGGGTGCTGTTGAGCAGTGCCGTTTCCTGCAGGATCGACTCCAGCTCGCTGCGATCGCGCTGGGCGAAGTGCCGTGTCGAGTCATCTCCGGCTATCTCTCGCCAGCGGTGACTGCCGTCGATCATCGTGATCGTGCCCATCTCGGGGCCGCAGTCGTGCAACGGGATGAAGGCGGTCAGCATCCGGTCTGACGTGCAGGTCTGCCAGTAGTGGCGGTCGGCGTGCCAGGGCACGAGGTTGCTGGCCTCGCCGCTGATCGGCGGCTTGTAGATGAGCGTGGACTGGAAAATCCGGATCACGGAGGCGCCGGCCAGCCGGGCGGCTACCGCGCCGATCAGCGGCTTGCTCAGGATCTGCCCGATCTCCTGCGACTCGTAATGGATGTAGTCGTTGTGGCGCTGCACAGGGCCGTGTTCCGGTTCCCAGTAGGCCAGGTTGGCCGGCCTGACCGGCAGCGCCCGGTCCCGGTGGCCGGCGTAAAAGCGCTCGCTAGCAGCCTGTAGCGCGTCAACCTCGTCGTCGGTCAGCAGTTTCTTCGACAGGTACCAGCCGTGCGCGAGGTACGCCTGCACGTCCTCGTCGGATGGCAGCAGGGCCGCGGCCGCCTCAGCGAGAGTGAATTCGTCCGTGCTGGTCATGTTCTGGCTCCCCACCATCATGTCAGCTGGGCTGTTGGGTCGGCTGAGCCGTCAGGTCAGCTGACTGGTCTCCGCGCGCTCGCTCTCGAGGGCCTCGTAGAGCGCCTTGATGTTCCGGCTGCCGAAGGTGAGCGCGCCCTGGCGCTCGATGAGCTCGAAGAACAGGGTGCGGCGCTCGTGCGTGGACCGGGCGAATATCTGGAACATCTGCCCCCAGCGGTCGCGATCCGCGAGCACGTTCAGTTCCCGTAGTACCGGGACGGGGATGGCCAGGGCGCCGAGCCGCGCTTCCAGTGCCCGGTAGTAGTCGGCGGGCGCGGCCAGGAACTCCACGCCGCGGGCGGAGATCGCGCGGACCGCGCCGGCGATGTCGGCGGTCTTGAACGCCAGGTGCTGGACACCCGCGCCGTCATGGGCCTGAAGGAACTCGTCGATCTGCCCGGGGTCGCGGCTGAGGTCGGGCTCGATCAGGGTGAACGTGACGCTGCCCGCCCGGTCCTGGACGACCTTGGACAGCATCGCCTGCCCGCCCACCTCGATGCGCTCGTCGAAGATCTGGGTGAGCCCGAAGACATCATGGTAATAACGGACCGTGGCGTCGAGCTGACCGGCCGGGAGACAGGCCGCGACGTGATCGAGCGTCTCCAGCAGCCCGCGGCGCACGCCGCGCTCATCGCGGGTCATCTCGATGGACCCGGCCGCGAACTCGCCGCCCAGCCCGGTGCGCTGCACCAGCCTGTGCGCAACGTCGCCGAAACCGGAGACCAGCGCGGTGCCGACGCTGTGCTCGCCCGTGCCGGCGAAGACGGGACTGCCTAATGGCGTCGCGCCGGCGGCAACCACCTCGCTGAAGGCCTGCCGGACGTCGTCGACCCGGAAGCCGATGACGGTCACGCCATCGCCATGTCGCTGCACGTATTGCGATGCCGCGCGATCCGCCGGCGTCGCGCAGGTGAGCAGGACATCGACCTGTCCCTGCCGCAGCAGCATCGACCGCAGGCCGGCCGCCGCCGCGTCCGGGCTCTCCCGGCCCGCTACCCGGAACCCGAACGCGCCGCACAGCACCGCGACCGACGCCTCAAGGTCCCCGACGTAGCACTCGACATGATCAAATCCCTGGATCCTCATGATCTAGCCCTCCCTAGCTTGCCTGCGCCCGCGCACTCGGGGACGGCGTGGGCCGCCGCGACACCCGGATGCCGGTGACGTACCTCTATCTGCCGCCCGGAGCCGTTTCCGGCACGATGGCCGGGCTGCCGGAATGAACCGGAATACCGAGCCGGCCGGCGGCCGAGCCCGCCTCCGGCCAGGACGCCGGGCCGAGGAGCAGGGCGGTGCCGCGGTCGTCCCCGCCCCGGCCCTGATCCGCGACGATGACCAGCGCCGCCGATGCGTCGCCGTCCTCGATCAGCAGGACGCCGGAGGCCATCGCGTCGGTGAGCGCGTCGGCCGCCGGTATCGTGCACGCCACGGGTCCCGCCAGTCCCCAGCGCGCGGCGATGTAGCCGACCACGGCGTTCTGATTGGACTGGAAGAACAGCAGCGGGGGAACGCGGCGTCCTTCGTCCACGGCGCTCGCCACGGCGGCCGCCGTGGCGATGTCTCCGGTGGAGCTGGCCAGGACGACGGCCGTACGCTCGCCAAGGTCCGGGCTGGCCGGCGGCGAGCCGAAGTAGCGCCGCAGGCACCGTTCCGCTACCTCGGCCGCGAGCGGGCTGAAAGAGGACGTAATGAAACCCGGGAGGGCGGGCAGCCTGGCCGCCGGGTCGGCCGGCCACTCGGCGCGGGCGAGTACGACAAGGTCATCCACCAGACCCCCCGGGCCGGCGTGCACCGTGCCGCGCTTCAGGACCGGCGGCGCGCTCACGCGGCAGCCACCAGGAGCGCGGTGCTCGCACCACCGAACGCGGCGTTCAGGCTGAGCGCGTACCGTGGGCGGCCCTCGCGAGCGGTGCCGAGCACCAGGTCGAGGTCGCAGTCGGCATCCGGGGCGAGGTACCCCGCGTTGACCGGCAAGAACCCAGCCCGCATGGCGAGCACGGTGACCACGAGCTCTAGCAGCGCCGATCCCTCCAGCGCGTGCCCGTGCAGCGACTTGGTCGAGCTGACCGGGATCGTCGCGGCGTGGCCGCCCAGCGCGCGATGCAGGGCGGCGGCCTCTGCGGAGTCGCTGTAATGAGTCCCCGTGCCGTTCGCATTGATATAGCCGATCTCTGCGGGCTCGACCTGCGCGCGGTCGAGGGCGGCACTGATGGCGCGGGCCAGTCCCGCGCCGCCGGGATGTGGCTGGCACACGTGGTAGGCGTCGCCCGCCCGGCCCCATCCGGCGAGCCGCGCCAGCACCGGCACCCCGCGGCGCCGCGCGGCGGAGGCCGGCTCGAGTACGACCGCGGCCACTCCATCGCCGAGCAGCAGGCCCCGGCGGCCCGCGCTGAAGGGGCGCACCTGGCCGTCGCGGGCGAGCGTCCGCCCGGCGTCGAATAGGGCCAGGCTGTCGGCATCCACCAGGAACCCCGCGGCGACAATGACCAGGGACGCCCGGCCCGATGTGATCATCGCGCCGGCGTCGGCGATCGCCGAGCTTCCCGCGGTGCAGGCGGTGGCGTAGATCCTGGCGGGACGCGGCAGGCCGCAGCGCGCTGCCACTCCCGCCGCCGTGTCTCCGACGACGGTCAGGGCTAATGAGTTCCTGGCCGCTGCACCGTCGGAGTGCAGGGCCAGCAGGAGGACCGCCGCCGCGCGGTCCTCGGCGTCCAGGCCGGCCGCGGCGCAGGCGTCGTCGATCACGGCCCCGAGCTCGGCCGCGAGCACCGGGGAGCCGGGCAGCTCGGCATCCACCTGGACGCGACAGCGACCCGCACTGAACCTCGTGACCGGCCCGAACGCCGGACGGCCCGCCAGCACCCCGTCCAGCACCGGCTGGACGCCGCGCCCGAATGCGGAGGCCACGCCGACGCCCGTGATGGCGATCTGCGGGCGGGCGAGATCATCGGGCTGCGAGTTAGTCATGCACCGCGCCCGCGGCGGCCAGCTCGTCGCGCAGTGCGGCGACCGCGCCGGAGACCGTGGTCATCCGGTCCAGCGCCTCGTCGCTCAGGTCGAGCGTGACGTCGTACTGCTGCTCAACCTTGGTAATCAGCCAGGTCAGCTCGATCGACCCGATCCGCTCGGCGACCTCCTCATGCGAGCGATCGCCGAATGCGGCCAGCATGGCGATGACCTTCTCGCGGCTAGGCACCGCAGACTGGCTCCCTTCGGCCCCGGTGCCGGCATCCATTCCGCCGGCCTCCGCTGCGCCGGCATCCAGGATTTCGTTGTCCATCTGGTGAGCTCCTAGCGGTGCGATCGCAGGCCAGTATCGAGATAACGGACAGGTACTCCCCAGGAGGTGGACCTAGCGGGAGATGAGACCGTCCGCAGCGTCCCCACTTCACGTCTGAACCGTCGATGCGGCCGTTGCCGCAGCCTGCAGCACTGCTCGAGCACGGACGATCTTCCCGGTCGCCGTCCGGGGGAGCGCGGCCAGCACGTGCAGCCGCCGCGGCCGCTTGTAGGGCGCGATCACGTCCGTCATCGCGGTCTCAACGTCCGCTGCGGCCGCGCCGTCGGCCAGGACCAGGTATGCCTCGATGGCACCGTCGTATGCGACCACCGCCGAAATGACCTGGGGCAGCGCGCACAGGGACTGCTCGACCTCGGTCAGGTCGACCTTCAGCCCGCCAATGGACACCTGCGAGTCGAGCCGGCCGAGGATGGTGACCAGGCCGGTCGCGGCGTCCATGGTGCCCGCGTCCTTGGTGTGCAGCCAGCCGCCGGACCAGCGGCCGGGATCGACCAGCCCGATGTAGGGCGACGCCGCCGCCTGCACGAGCAGCTCGCCGTCCTCGACGCGCAGCGCCATTCCCGGCGCGGGCGCGACGGCGGGCCGGTGCTGCCCGGAAAGATCGGTCGCGATCATGCCGACCTCGGTCATCCCGTACATCGTCCCGAGCGGGACTCCGTAGCCGGCGGTAAACGCTTCCGGCACGCCGGGCCTGACCAGCTCGCCCGCCACCACCATCCGGGTAAGGCTGGCGACCGGGTTGGGCACGGCGGCGAGGAGCTCGGCGTGGAAGGGCACGCCCAGCACCATGGTTGGCTGCGGGCTGGCCGCGATGGCCGCGCGGATGCCGTCCCCGGTGAGCCGGTCGGGGAAGGCGAGCTGCACGCCCGCGTGCAGGCTGTGCAGCAGCCCGCCGACGAGGCCGAGCACATGCACGATGGACGCGAGCAGGACAATGCGCTCGCCCCGCCGCGGGTACTCCGCCAGCTGCTGGTACCGGTCCAGCTCGCGGAGCAGGTCCGCGGCCGTCCGCGCGATGACTTTCGACGGTCCGGTCGAGCCCGAGCTCAGCTGGATCAGGGCATGCGGGGTCTGCGCGGGCCGGCCACCCGGCCGGGCCGCCGTCACGGGCTGGGCGCGGGCGTATCCGGCCATCGGCGCGCTGGTCACCTGCCCCGCCGTCACGACGACCTGCGGCGCCAGCCGCTCCAGGGCCCGGTCGATCTCGCTGCGCGCCAGCCGGTGATCGAGCAGGCTCACCTGCGCGCCGAGGTTCCAGGCGGCCAGCAGGCTGGCCACGAACGCCAGGGACGGGGGCAGCTGCAGGGCCACCGTGCCGGCGGGCCGCAGGCCCGCCGAGGCCAGTTCCGCCTGCTGCTGCGCGACCAGGCGCCGCAGCTCACGGCGGTCGACGGCGGCGCCCATCCACAAGCACGGCTCGTCCGGATCCCCGGCCAGAAACGCGGCCTGCGCCCATTCGCCGGCGGGGACCAACGTGCCCGACGCTGGTAATTGGGAAACGCGGCTAGTCATGTAAGGTCCCTTGGCCCCGCTGCCTTATGTGCATCAATGGTGCGTTTGCTGTGAGAGTCGCATATGCAGCTAGCCGGGTCAAGGCGCGGGAGGCACGCCGTGCGCGAACATCCGGCGCCGCACTGCGGCGGGTTTCCCTCAGGGGACTACGTGGACCACTATGGACGCAGGAGCCCGGTACCGCCCAGCCATCCAGGCATGGAGGACTCAATGCCGTTTGACCCCCAGGTTCAGGCCATCCACGACCGGCTGGAGCGCGAGCAAGCGCCCCGGCTCTATACGCGACCGATCGAGGACGCGCGAGCCGCCGATGTCGCGGACGCCATCGCCGCGGCGGGCACCGGCGAGCCGGTCGCCGAGGTCCGGGACATGCCCATCCCCGGGCCGGCCGGCGATCTCCCCGCCCGGATGTACCGGCCCGCGGGCGCCGGGCCATGGCCGGTGCTGGTGTACTTCTTCGGCGGCGGCTGGAGCCTGGGCACCCTGGACACCTCCGACGGCATCTGCCGGACGCTCACGAACCTGGCGCAGTGCGTGACCGTCGCGGTGGGATACCGGCTGGCCCCCGAGCATAGGTTCCCGGCGGCGGTGCAGGACTGCTACGCCGGCGCGGCCTGGGTGGCGTCGCATGCGGCCGAGCTCGGGGCCGACGCGGCCACGCTCGCGGTGGGCGGAGACAGCTCGGGCGGCAATCTTGCCGCGGCCGTGTCGCTGATGGCCCGCGACCGGGGTGCCCCCGCCATCGCCCATCAGCTGCTGGTCTACCCGAATACCGATTATCAGGCCGGGACCGCCTCGATGCGCGAGATGGATGACCCGTATTTCTTCAATCCGAGGTCCGTCGAATGGTACTGGCGCATGTACCTGTCCGAGCCGCGGGACGGCGCTAACCCGCTCGCCTCACCCCTGCGGTCCGAGGATTTAACTGGATTGCCGCCGGCCACCGTTATTACGGCCGAGTTCGACCCGCTTCGGGACGAGGGTGAACTTTACGCCGCCCGCCTCCAGCAGGCGGGCGTTCCGGCGGAGGTCACTCGCTACGACGGGATGATGCACGGGTTTTTCACGATGGTGGGAGACCTGGATGTGGCCAGGCAGGCGGCCGCGCATGCCGCCGGCCGCCTGCGGGCGGCATTCACCGGTTCGTAACAATCCAGAAATGTTAACAGGTGCCGGGCAGCAGTTCAGCCGCCCGGCACCTGTTATTTACTGGCGATAGTTAAAGCGCCCCCGAGCTCGAGACAGTCTTCATCTGGTCACCTCCCTGCCCAAGGTGTTGGCCAAATCATGCACAATGTGCATCTTTCCTGGACGTTAGGTCGTTCATAAAGGAATGTCAAGGGGGCAATCGGGCTCCTGTTAACGCTAGGGCCTGCGGATATGCTCTGCGTTGATCCGGCATTAGCGTTACTGGATGGCTATCATTGTGACGCGCGTGACTAACGGGCGGTAGTGAGGCCATGGCGACAGCGTCCCGGCCGGCCTCCTCGTGGCCGCCCGGCGGGGTCAGGGCCGGGTCGCGTGCACGATACGGGTCGGCGCGGCGCCGTCCTCCGGCTCTGGCCCGACCGATGGATCGAAGCCGCGGGTGCGCAGCAGTCCGCAGACGGAGTCCAGCCGGCCGCCGTCGTCCTCCAGTTTTACCGCGACCTTGATGACCGCCTGCCGGATCAGCGGCCAGTGCTCGGGATCGATGCCGCGGAGCACGTCGACCTCGCCGCCCTCCACGTCGATCATGAGCAGGTCGACAGCCCGGTCAGCGCTGAGAAACCCGGACAGTCGCTCGACGGGCACAGTAATGTCCCTGCCCTTATACAGCCGCTCGGCGACGCGGGCAGAGTAGATCTTGCTCAGGGCGGCCTTCGCCGCGCCCTTCTGCCCCGGGTACCTGGTGGAGTTGCCGGGGATCGCCGGATAGTACGTGAACGGCGCCGAGTGCTCCTGGCAGCTGCCGAGGGCGATCTCCGCCACCTGCACGCCATCGAGGCCGTGCAGGTCCATGTTCTGCCGGAATACGCTCGCAGACTCGGGCGCCGGCTCGAATGCGAGGATCTCCGCGTCCGGGTACCGGAGCTTCACGAAGAGCGCGAACATCCCGATGTTCGCGCCGACGTCAATGACCAGGGGGCGCTGCGGCAGGCGGATTCCGTCGTAGCAGCCGAGGCGGAAGATCTCGTCGTAAATGAACCGGGTCTCCATGCTGCTCGACGCGAAGACCTTCAGGCCGTCGTCGAATTCCACCAGCTTGGACGCGGACATGCTCCCGCCTTTCCGCCGGGCTGCAGCGGCCCGGCCCGCCCAGCCCCAGCCCCAGCGGCCAGGGATAATTCCGTGCGCACATCGGCTACGCCACAGCATCGCACCAGATGGGCTGCAGGTGAAGGGCGCAGATTGCCGCCGGGTGGTGCCAGTGGTTTGGTCCAGTGGCGGGGCCCAGCGGTGGGGCCCAGTGATGGGCACAGTGGTGGCGGTCGGCCTATCGGCTGTTGTCGGCGCCTGTTTATCGGTCTAGCCTTGCCCTTACGCACTGGCTCGGCACATGTCCGGCGGCGCTCGCTGCGGGGAGAATGACCCGTTCGGAGGAGTAGACCGTGAAGCTTGCCCGCGACACGTGGCTGATCTTCCAGCGGCAGATGCTGCTGGTGGTGCGCTCGCCGTCCTGGATCGGCTTTGCCCTCGCGCAGCCGATCACCTACCTGCTGCTCTTCGCGCCGCTGCTCAAGCTGGCGCTGAGTGCCGAGGGCGTGACTAGTTACGCGCAGGCCTACCGCATCTACGTGCCGGGCCTGCTCACGCTCACCGCCGTGCTCGGCGGCCTGTTCACCGGCTTCGGCCTGCTCGCCGAGATTCGCTCGGGCATCATCGAGCGGGCCCGGGTCACCCCGGTGAGCCGGCTGGCCCTGATCCTGGGCCGGGCCCTGCGCGAGGTGGTCATGCTGCTCCTGCAGTCCGTGGTGATCACCGTGCTGGCGCTGTTCTTCGGGCTGAAGGTCCCGATCGGCGACCTGCTGCTCGCGTACCTGCTGCTGGGCCTGCTCACGATCTTCGCCGTGGCGCTGTCTTATGGCCTCACGCTGAGGGTGCATAACGAGGCAGTCCTGGGGCCGATGATGACCACGATCAGCCAGCCGATCATGCTGCTGTCGGGGGTCCTGCTGCCGCTCACGCTGGCACCGCTGTGGCTGCACCGGATCGCCGAGTGGAACCCGTTCTACTGGACGACCAACGGCATGCGCGCGCTGTTCCAGGGGCACACCGGCGCCTCGTCGGTGTGGCAGAGCCTGATCATCGTCGTCGTGCTGGCGGTACTCACCCTGGGCTGGTCGATGCGGCTGTTCGCACGCAGCGCCCAGTAGCGCCCGGAGTTAACAGTAGCGCCCGGATTTAGCCGCGCTCGTCCTGCGTCAGCAGGTAAACCTCGCCGTCAGCGCAGCGAAACCGGATCGGCCGCTCGCCCGTGAGCCCGGCCGGGGCGGCGAGCTCGACGCGATGAACAGGCCGCTGCCTGCCGTCGACGACCGCGAACGCCCGCGGATAGGGGCCCAGCAACGCCCGCACGAGTGAGTCGATCTCCGCCCGCGTCATGGTCGCGCTGATCTGGCCGTCCCGCGGCCGCCGCCGCGGCCATCTGGTCGCGGCGGCCTCGTCCTGGACCTGGGACACGACCGCGCGGCCGGCCAGGCCCTCCGCCAGCTCGGAGCCGGCCGTGAAGTGGGCGTGCGCTATCCGGTAAAACAGGGAGGTGGCGCTCTCCCGGTCACGGACGTCCAGGTCGTACTGGGCGATGATCGGTCCCGTATCGGCGGCCGCCTCCAGGAAGAACACCGTCAGCGCCGTCTGCCGGTATCCCTTGATAATCGTCCACGGGATCGGGGCCTGCCCGCGGCCGTTCGGCAGCCTGGTGGGGTGCATTCCGATGCAGCCGAACCGGCCGGGCCAGGCGGGGCCGCCGGGCTGGGCAGGTCCGTCGGCGATCTCGGCCGGGATCGACAGCACCTCGTCCGCAATGAGGTGCGACCAGCCGATCACCAGGATGTAGGCCGGTCCCGCGTCCCGGATCCGGCCCGCCAGCGAGGTCAGCCGTCCATCAGCGGTGCTGACGTGCGGCACGCCCTGCTCGGCCGCCAGGTGCTCCAGCGACTGATAACCGACCGTGGCGGCGGCGTGGCCGCCGTCGAGCCCGATCGTCAGCGGTACCTCAAGCCGGCCGTCGAGGAAGGCGCGGGAGGAGAAGATCCCCTCGAAGGCCCGGAGCCCGAAGGTGTGGCCGGTCACCAGGATCAGCGACGTCCGCTGCGCTCCGCCTGGATTATTCATGACACGCGTCCACTAGCTCAATCTTGCCGGCGTCGGCCCCGACACGGAACGCGACCTGGACATTTCCGGGTTTTTCGAAGTATTGCGCGATGTCCCGCTGGGCGCCGGGGTCGGCCAGGAACTCCAGCGCTACGCGAGTGCCCAGTCCCGTAGCGCCAGCGGCACAGACGGCGTGCTCTCCGGGCGCATAGGGGTTTGCCACCCGCGCTATCACGCCGAAGTCCTCCGATAGGGTATTTTGCGTGTCGTACTTCGGGTAAAAGCGCAATCCGCTAGACCTATTATAAAGATAGGCCGGCTCCAGGCGTGGCATTTCATAGTCGATGGCCCACAGCGTGCTCCGGAAGCGGTTATAAAGATCGCGGACCACCAGGTTGCTCACCGCGCCGCCCGCCAGGATGACGCTCTGCGCCTGGATTATCTGGTCCAGGGCCGGGCTGTTGGAGGGTGCCTCGCTCAGCGGTGAGTAGGGCAGCCACTGATCACGGAACGACTGTCGCAGCTGGTCACGCCCGGCATTCTCATGACCAGTCGGCCAGTCGATGGGAGCCCCCGGGGTGGAGTAGGCCTCGTAGAAGAGCGTGATGTCCTGGCTGCCGATAATCCGGCTCCAGAAGCGATGAAACGGCGATTCGCTGAGCGTCAGTATCTCGTCGAACGGTCCCTCGGCGCCTTCTTGCATGCTGACTTCGAAGGCCTCCGCGCGTTCCATCCGGGCCAGCTTGCCGAGGCTGGCCTCGTAGGCGGCAAGATCGCGTCTTTCCAGCCGGGCCCGCTGCGAGTCATGCAGGGCGAGGGCCCGGGTCTTTTTCGCCAGCTTCTCGCGCGACACCTCGACGAATATCCGCGGCGCGAACGGCTGCTGTTCGCGGGACAGGTGCACCGAGTAGTGCAGGAAGACGCATTCCCGGAAGGCGGCATGGGCGATCCTGTTGGCCTCCACGTGATCGTTGTGGCTGTCGGCTGTGGTGTGGGTGACGATGAGATCGGGTTTCAGCCCGTGGGCCGACACGAGTTTGCGGACCTTGCCGACGGATCTCGCATCGGCCCTGAGCCGGCCATCTCGCAGCCCGGCGAACAGCACGCGGTCGCGCGGCACGCCCAGCGCCTCGGCCGCCGCCGCAGCCTCGCCGCGCCGGGCCTCGCGATCATCGCCGTCATCCGTTAAGACGACGAAGTGCGTTTCTATCCCGAGGCCTACTGCCTTGGTCACTAGTGCGGCCGAGCCGATCTCTATGTCGTCCGGATGCGCGCCAATGGCCAGGAGACGCAGTTCTGGCAACCTGTCCCTCCCTCTAGGTCATCGGCCGGTCGCCGGGCCACCAGTGGCGCGTGACGCGGTAGGGCAGCGGCCCTTCCAGGGCCACGGCCGCGTAGAAACCCGCCGGCATCGGCACGTCCCGGACCAGGCACGGAGCAGGCGGCGTTCCGGCCGGACCTGGCCCGAGGACCTGCCCCGTGACGCCCTGCCCCGTGACGCCCTGCCCCGCGACGGTCTGCCCCGCGACGCCCTCGTCCGGGCCGATCTGGTCCGGGCCGCAGACCGGCAGGCGCAGTCCCGGGATGAGCCGCCCGCCGCCGACCTTGACGCACGCCTCCTTGCGCGTCCACAGCCGGGTAAAGCGGCGGGCCTGATCGGCGGCCCCGCGGCCCGTCGCGACGAACCGCGCGTCCGCGGGCGGGTAAAACCGCTCCGCCATGCCAGTCACGTCGACACCGGCCAGCAGCCGCTGCACGTCTATCCCCACCCGCCGCGCGCCGGTCAGGGCCACCGCGGCGAACTCGCCCGAGTGGGAGAGGCTGACCTGGACACCGGTCCAGGGCCCGGCGAGCTCGGGCTTGCCGTGCGGCCCGTACCGCCAGCGCAGTTGCACGGGCGGCGCCCCGAGCCGGCGGCCGATGAGCACGCGAGCGGCTCCGTGCGCCGCGACGAACCGGCCTCGGTCGGCGGCCTCGAGCAGCGCGTCGGCCCGCTGCCGCTCGGTGTCGTCGAGCAGTGCCTCCAGGTCGGCTAGGACCGGAGCCGGAAGGTCTGCCCGGATCAGCCACACGTCGACGACGTCGGCTATCACGGCACCTGCTGCGCGGTCAGCCGGGGCGCGGCTGCCGCGGTGCTAGTTACCGCGGTGCTAGTTACCACGGTGCTAGTTACCACGGGGCTAGTTACCACGGGGCTGGCCTCGACGTCGATCGCGGACACGCACAGGTAGCGCAGCTCTGGCTCATAAGCGGCGAGCAGCACCCGGCGCCCCCGCGCCGTCCATTCCGGCAGGGCGCCGGCGAGTTCCCACCACACGCCCGTACTCGGCTGCCCGGCTGGCGCGACGAGGACCTGGTCCACGGCGGGCGCACCGCTGAGGCGGGCGAGCCCGTCGCCGGCGATCAGGGTCACGTCGTCGCGGCCCGCGGCCAGGGCCGGCAGTTCGCTGGCGAGCAGGTCACCGGCCTGGGCCGCCGATACGCCGGCGTGCTGGCGCACGGTCTCCAGGCGGCCAGCTCCCGCCGGGCCGCACAACAGCAGCACGGCGGCGTTCCTGGTCGGCAGGGCACTGCTCGTCATGACACTGGCCGCGGCCAGTTCGTAGTGCAGGGTCGCCTGCTCGACGACCACCAGCAGGGCCCGCTGGCAGCTGGCGGTCCTGGTGTACTCGCGGATCAGCCGCAGCGCGGTAAACGGCGCCGCCGCCCCCTGGTCGCAGACGGCGAACGCCATGGGAGCGCCCGGGCACAGGTAGCTGAGGTGGGCGGCGGTCGAGCGGCCGGGTATGACATCGTGCACCGCGAACGCCAGCACGATGAGGTCGACCGGCTGGTCCGGTGGCACCGCCGGGGTCAGCAGCGCGCCGGCCATCTCGCCGTAGGATTGCCCGCGGCCCTCGTTGAGCAGATCCTCGCGCAGCGCGAGCCCGTAGGGCGCGACCATGTCGGAGAGGTAGACGCGGAGCATCGGATCCAGCGCCGCATCCGACGATCCCTCGAACACCTGCCGCCCGGCCACGGCGACCCGCAGCGGTTCGCCGTGGCTGCCCCCGGTCCCGTCGGCGCCTGGCGGCCCGGCGCAGAACATCGGCTCAGTCGTCCGTCGTTGCGTGGCCGGCGACAAAATTGGCCAGGTCGCCGACCGTGTTCATGTCTCCCTGGTCGATGTCTTCGACGTCGATCTGGACTTCCAGATCCTCCTCGAGCTCCAGCAGGAGCTCCAGCATGGTCGCCGAGCGCAGGCCGAGGTCGCTCATCAGCTGCGTGCTGTCGCTGACCGTCCCCGTCTCTCGACTCAGCACCTTCGGCAGGAGGACGCCGATACTGTCGAAGACCCGCCGCCGGAGCACGGTGTCGAGTTGCGCGGTCACGGTTCCCTCTTCCATCTACGGTCCTATCTGCTCGGTCAGGCCGGGGGCTAGTGCTCGAAGACCATGGCGGAAAACGTCGCGCCCATCCCGGCCGCGGCGAAGAGGTAGCGGTCGCCAGGCCGCAGGAGACCCCGGTCCATGGCGGTCGCGTAGTTCATGAACGAGTCCGCGCAGAACGCATGCCCGGTGACCGGCACGTTATCCAGCAGGACGCGGTCGACCGGGAAGCCGATCTTGCGGCTCAGCCGCTGCCACGACACCACGTTGACGTTGTGCGGCAGGATCAGGCTGATCTCGTCGAGCGGCAGCCCGGCCTGCGCCACCGCCGCCAGCAGCACCTGGGCCAGCGAGTCGGGATACTCCTGCTCGTAGCGGGCCGCGAGCTCGGGCAGGTCCTCCAGTCGGCCGTCGAATTCGCCCCTGGTGCTGGTGGCGTAGGAGAGCAGCCGGTCCCGGGGGCCGTCGGCGCTCACCAGGCATGCGGCCGCGCCCTCGCCGAATATTGACGTTCCCGGCACGAGCTGCGCGTCCCGAGTGAACGTTTTCTCGCCGGTCAGGACCAGCGCCAGAGCGTCGGGCTCCCCATCGGCGGCGAGCAGCCGCCCTGCGATGTCGACCGCGAGCAGGCTCGTCGCGCAGGCATGGTGGGTCACGGTGAACGCGATCGCCCGGTCGAGCCCGAGCGCCCGGCACAGCTCGTGCAGCGGGTTCAGCGGGTAGGGCACCACCACGGGCATGGTGCGCGCGTACAGCACGTACCGGACCTGATGCTCGCGCCCGTGCAGGGCGTCGAGCCCGGCCGCCCCGGCCAGCAGCAGGTCGAGCAGCGTTCCCTCCGGGTCCAGGCGGATCTGCGAGAGCCCCAGGAACCGCCGGAACAGCTTGACCTGGATCGGCCTCAGCCCGAGCCGGGCGGCGAGGTCCTCGATGGATACTCGCTGCTCCGGCAGGTAGGTTGCCACGGCCTCGAGCGCTGTCACGGCACCCGCACGCTCGTGTCCGCGCCGGCACCCGGGTCCGCGACCGGGTCGAGGACCGCAGCGATGAGCACCGTTTCCAGGCCGCGCAGGCATGCCTCCATCGTCGCCGGCGAGACGTAGCGGGTGTCGGCCCAGAACTCGACGCACAGGCTGTCGGCCACGTCATTGACGTGCAGGAAACACCGTTCGCGGGGCAGGTCCTGCTGCTTGCCCCAGGTCAGGGTCGACCGGGGGAGCGCGGCGAGCAGGTCGGCGGCGACGGGCAGGGAGCCGTCGACGGGCTCGTGGGAGATGGTGATGCGGCGGTCGTTGACAAAGCAGCTGATGTCGATGGGCTCGCCGCGCTCGTGCTCGATCCGGGCGATCAGCTTCTCGCGGTCGGCGGGGTCGTAGTAGGACAACTTGTAGGCGTTGATCGCGGCGCGCCAGGCGCGGGCGACGACCGGGTCGAAAGGGCCGGTGGTGTCGATGACGGCGGGAATGGAGATGCACAGCGGGCTGACGACGTCGGCCAGGCCGCGGCGGAACCGGTTGTTGACGACGACCTGGATAACGGCGGGGCTGACGCCGGTGACCCGGCTGAGGGCGATGGCCCAGGCGGCGAGCAGGACGGTGGAGGTCGTGACGCCGGTCCGGGCGGCCAGTACCTGCGCGGCGCTCAGCGCGGCGGGGGAATCGTAGGTCGCCTGCCAGTACCGCGGGCGGCACGGGCCTGCCGCGGAGGGTGTCCACCGCCGGGCGGGGATGGCCCGCAGGGTGCGTTCCCAGTAGGCCAGCGCGACGGCGCTCTGCCGCCGGGCCGACGGGGCGGCCTCGCGGGCGGCGAGCTCCAGCGGCTGCGCGGCGGTGACCGGGCCGGCCGCGCCGGTGGCCGGGTCGCGGCGGTCCATGTCAGCCAGCATCGCCAGGGTGCCCATGCCGTCGGTGGCCAGGTGGCTGATGACCGACACGAAGTGCGTCGCCGCGCCGTCCCGGGCGACCACCGCCCACAGGATCGGCCATTCCCGGAAATGATCGAATACCTTGCCGGAATAACGGGCGTACACTTGCGCTGCGACCGCACCGGGGTCGGCGCCGCCGGGGTCGATGACCTCAAGCGCTATCTCGCCGGTCGCCACGGCGACCTGCTGCAGCCGCCCGCCGTCGTACCGGAGCCGGGTCCGCAGCGACGCATTCCGGCACATGATAAACCGCAGGTCAGCCGCCACGTCATCGACAGTGGTCCCCGGCGGCAGCGGGAACGCCCCGCCGATGCTTAAGGAGGAGCTCTCCCGCTGCATAGCCGCCCAGATGTCGGCCTGGCCCCAGGTCATATCGCCGACGCCGGAGCCTTCCCCCTCGAAAGAGACGAGAATCTGCTTCGTCATGCCGCTTCCCCACCGCCATGGACCCTGATGCAGCTGCCGCGTCAGATGACCGGATCATAACCCCGGTGTACAACTAGCACAAAGCACCCTTCCAAATCAGCGGCCATTGTGCTTTCGTAGCACCTGACACGCCCCTCACGCGCGACCCGCCGCTAGGCGGGACGGCCGCGGACGGGCAGCTGGTCGGGGAGGACCGGGATGACGGCAGAGCCGACGCGATCCGGGCCGACCGGCGCCGGGCCGACGTACGCCGGGCCGGATCGTGAGCGCGTCCTGGGGGATCTCATCGGCATGCTCATGGACGTGACCGGCGAGGATCAGCGGTGGGCCGCCAGGGTGACCGCGGCCAGTCGGCTGGAGGGCGACCTGCGCCTGGAGAGCGTGGAATTAGCTGCCCTGGGGGAACTGCTCTCGCAGGCGTACGGCGACCGGGTGGACCTGGCAGCGTACGTCGCTGAGCTGGATATCTACCAGATCATCGGGCTGACCGTCGGAGACCTCGCGGCCTACGTCTGCGCGAGCCCCGCCGCGAGCTCAGCCGGGTTGCCGTGATGAGCAGGTTCCTGTTCATCACGCTGCCGCTGACGGGCCACGTGTATCCGGCGAGCGCCATGGCCCAGATGCTGGCCGAGGGCGGCCACGAGGTGGCCTGGGTCGGCTCGGAGGCACGGTTGCGGCCGCTGATCGGCGCCGACGCTACGGTGTACGGCACCCGCCTGCGCCCCTACCGCGGGCTCGCGGACACGGGGCTGACGTCGGTGAAATCGCTGTGGGACGACTTCGTGGTCCCGTACACCCGCTTCACGCTGCCCACGGTCGAGAAGGCGGTGCAGGAGTATCGCCCGGACGTGCTCGTGGTGGATCAGCATGCCCTCGCGGGTGCGCTGGTGGCGGAGCGCCAGGGGCTGCGGTGGGCGACGATGTGCAGTTCGTCGATGGAGCTGGCCCGGCCGTTCGCGAAGCTGCCGAAGATCGAGGCCTGGATCCGCGGGCACCTGGCGACCGTGTGGGCGCAGGCCGGCCTGCCCGACGGCGAGGTTCCCGACCTGCGCTTCTCGCCCTACCTCGTGGTCGCCCTCACGAGCCGTGCGCTCACCGGCGGGCTGTCCTTCCCCGACCACTACGCGCTGGTCGGGCCGTCGCTCTCGGCCCGCCCGGCAACGGCCGACTTCCCGTGGGGCTGGCTGGACCCCGGTCGCCGGCACGTCCTGGTGACGGTGGGCACGATGGCGGAGAACAACGCCACCGACTCCACGGATTTCTATGGCCGGGCCGCCGCGGCCCTGGCGCCCCTCGGCGATCGCGTCCAGGCCGTCGTGATCGCCCCGCCCGACGCGATCCCCGACCCGCCCGAGCATGTCCTGGTCGCGCCCCGGGTGCCGCTGCTGGAGCTGATGCAGCACCTGGACGCGGTCGTCTGCCATGGCGGCCTGAACACCGTGTGCGAGTCTCTCAGCTGCGGCGTCCCGCTGGTCATCGCTCCGCTCACGCGCGACCAGCCGATCAACGCGGAGCAGGTCGTGGCCGCCGGCGCCGGGCTGCGGGTCAGCTTCAGCCGGGTCACCCCGGACCAGCTGCGCGCCGCGCTGACGACCGTGCTCGACGAGCCGGCGTACCGGGCCGCGGCCGGCCGGGTGCGCGACTCGTTCGCGGCCGCGGGCGGGGCGCGGGCGGCGGCGCAGCGGCTGGCGCAGCTGGCGGCCGGTAAGACGATGCCAGTACCAGCCAATCCAGTATCAGCCAATTCCGCCGCGCCGGGAGCAAAAAAATGATCGAGACCAGCGGTTTAAGAAAGTCCTTCCATACGGGGAAGGGCCGTAAGGGCGCGACGGTCGAGGCGGTGCGCGGCGTCACTCTCGCGGTCGCCGAGGGTGAGATCTTCGGCTTCCTGGGTCCGAACGGAGCCGGGAAGACGACCACGCTGCGGATGCTCGCGACGCTGATCATGCCTGACGGCGGCCAGGCGACGATCGCGGGCACGGACCTGCTGAGCGACCCGGGCGAGGTTCGCCGCCGGGTGGGGTATGTCGCCCAGGGCGGTGCCACCTGGGACGAGGTGACCGCCCGGGAGGAACTGGCGCTGCAGGCGCGGATGCACGGCCTCAGCAAGGCCGAGGCCAGACGGCGGGCGTCGGCGGCGCTGGAGGCGTTCGAGCTTACCGAGTACGCCGATCGCCGGTGCAAGACGTACTCGGGCGGCCAGCGCCGCCGGGTCGACATCGCGCTCGGGGTCATCCACGGCCCGCGCGTGCTGTTCCTGGACGAGCCGACGGCCGGGCTGGACCCGCAGAGCCGCGCGCACATGTGGGACGAGGTCCGCCGGCTCCGCAAGGAAGGCATGACGGTCTTCATTACCACGCACTACCTGGAGGAGGCCGACGCGCTGTGTGACCGGATCGCGATCATCGATCACGGCGAGATCGTGGCCGAGGGCACCCCCGATGATCTCAAGCGAGAGATCTCCGGGGACGTGCTCGCCGTGACCGTCAACGGGTCCGCTCCGCTGGCCGCCGACCTGCTGAGCGGCCAGCCGTACGTGCACAAGGTGGAGGTCCTGGACGAGCAGGGGCTGCGGCTGTACGTCGACTCGGGTGCGACCGCCATCCCGCTGGTCCTGCGCGTGCTGGAGGGCTCGGGCGTGGAGCTCGGCGCGATCGAGCTGCACCGCCCCAGCCTCGACGACGTATTCCTCACCAAGACCGGCCGCTCGCTGCGGGAAAAATGATGAAACTCGCCCGCGACACCTGGCTGATCTTCCAGCGGCATTTCCTGCTGGTGCTTCGCTCGCCCACCTGGATCGGCTTCGCGCTCGCCCAGCCGGTCACTTACGTCCTGCTCTTCGCGCCCATGCTCAAGCTGGCGCTCAAGGCCGAGGGCGTCACCACCTACACGCAGGCCTACCGCGTTTACGTGCCCGGCCTGCTCACGGTCATGGCCATTCTCGGCGGCTCGTACGCGGGCTTCGGACTGCTGCGCGAGGTACGCACGGGCATCATCGAGCGAGCCCGGGTAACTCCGGTCAGCCGGCTGGCGCTGATGCTCGGCCGGGCGTTGCGCGAGGTGGTCATGCTGCTCGTGCAGGCCGTGATTATCACCCTGCTCGCGCTGCCGTTCGGGCTGCGGGTGCCGATAGGTGACCTGCTGCTCGCTTACCTGCTGCTCGCACTGCTCTCGATCATGGCCGTGAACTTCTCCTACGCCCTGACGCTGAAGGTGCGTAACGAGGCCGCCCTCGGGCCAATGATCAACACGCTGAGCAATCCGCTGATGCTGCTCGCCGGCGTGCTGCTGCCGCTGACCCTGGCGCCGCTATGGCTGCTGCGCATTGCCGAGTGGAATCCCTTCTACTGGTCGACTAACGGAATGCGCGAGCTTTTCTCGGGGCATGTGGGTGCTTCCCCGGTATGGATCAGCATGATCATCGTCGTCGTGCTGGCGGGGCTCGCGCTTTCCTGGTCGGTGCGCTCATTCCAGCGCAGCGTGCAATAGCGGCGGAGGATAAGTCAGTGCCCGATGAAAAGTCAGTGCCCGATGAAAAGACGGGATCGCTTCCGGAGGATCTGTACCGGACCATCCGGCTGATCCGCCGCTTTGAGGAGCGCGCGATCGAGCTGGTCGAGTCCGGCGACATTGTGAGCGGAATTCACCCGTGCATTGGCCAGGAGGCGGTGGCCGCCGGCATCGGCGCCGCTCTCCGCCGCGACGACGTCATGATGGCCAACCACCGGGGTCACGGCCACTTACTGGCCAAGGGCAGCGATCCCGGCCGCCTGCTCGCCGAGATGGCCGGCCGCGTGACCGGTGTCGCCCGCGGCCGGGGCGGCTCGTTCCACCCGTCGGACTTCAGTGTCGGCGTGTTCGGCAGCACGGGCACGGTGGGTCATGGCGCCCCGATGGCGGCCGGCGTGGCCTGGGCGCTCGCCCGGGCGGGCACCGACCGGGTGGCGGTCAGCATCTTCGGTGACGGGGCCGTGAACCAGGGCGCGCTGCTGGAATCGCTCAACCTGGCCGCGCTCTGGCACGTCCCGGTGCTCTTCGTCTGCGAGAACAACCTCTATGCCACCACGCTGCCGGTGCAGACGGCGGTCGCCGGCTCGATCACGGCCCGGGCGGCCGCCTTCGGGATCCCGGCCGCCACCCACGACGGCATGGACGCTCAGGTCGTGCTCGACGCTACCGCGGCAGCCGTGGCGAGGGCCCGGAGCGGCGAAGGGCCCGCGTTCCTCGAATTCAGCACCTACCGGTACGAGGGTCACCATACGTTCGAGCGCAGCGTCCGGCTGCGCTATCGCGACCCGGCCGAGGTGGCGCAGTGGCGGGCCCGCGACCCGATGGACCTGCAAGGCGGCCGGATTCCGGCCGGCCGGCGAGCGGACATCGACGCGGCGGTCGAGGTCGCGCTGGACGCCGCCGAGCGATTTGCGCTCGACAGCCCCCGGCCCGATCCGGAGGACGCGCTCGCCTACCTCTACTCCACCGGGCTGCGGCTGCGCGCCGGCGTCGTCGGCTAGCGCTAAGAAGAGGGGGAGCTCATGCCTAACCTGTCGTACCTGAGGGCGATCAACCGGGCGCTCGGCGACGAGATGGAGCGTGACCCGGCGGTGTTCGTGATGGGCGAGGACATTCGCCTGGCCCTGACGAACACCACGATCGGGCTGCTCGACCGGTTCGGTGAGCAGCGGGTCATCGAGACGCCCCTGTCCGAGCAGGGGTTCACCAATTTCGCGACGGGCGCGGCCCTCGCGGGCCAGCGGCCGGTCGTCGAGTACCAGATCCCGTTCCTGCTGCTCCTGGTGATCGAGCAGATCGCCAACCAGGCGAACAAGGTGTCCCTGATGAGCGGCGGCCAGGCCAGCGTGCCGGTGACCTACCTGCTGCCGGCCGCGGGCTGGCGGCCCGGCTGGGGCGCTCAGCATTCCGACCAGCCCTACAGCATGTTCGCCCACTTCGGCGTCAAGACCGTGCTCCCGGCCACGCCCACCGATGCCTATGGCCTCATGACCACCGCGATCAGGGACGACGATCCGGTCGTGGTGTTCGCGCCGATCGCCGCCCACGGGATCCGGGAGGACGTCGTGTTCGCCGATCTCGCACCGGTGCCGCTGGGCGTGGGCCGGGTGCACCGCGCCGGCTCCGACGTGACCGTGGTCGCGGTCGGGCATCTCGTGCACGACGCGCTGGCCGTGGCCAGCGAGCTTTCCGACGAGATATCGGTCGAGGTCTTTGACCCCCGCACGGTCTACCCGTTCGACTGGAATGGCCTCGCGGCATCCCTGGACAAGACCGGCAGGCTGGTCGTCATGGACGACTCGAACCGGTTTTGCGGCCTGAGCGCCGAGATTCTGGCCGCCGCCGCCGAGCAGATGCACCTCGTCGCCCCGCCGAAGCGGGTGACCCGGCCCGACAGCGCGGTCCTGGGCTGCGTGCCGGAACTGGACATGACCCTGCAGCCGACCCGCGAGCAGCTGGCGATGACCATCCGCATGGTCGCCAAGAGCGGCCGCTAGAGCCCGACGGGCACACTGCCGTCGAACGCGGCCTCGACCAGGGCCGACTCCACCCCGCGCAGCACCGCCTCCAGGTCGGTCGGCGACACGTAGTGCGTGTCGAACCCCACCAGCACGTTGACGGAGTCCGCCGAGTCGCGGATGTGGATATGGCACGAGTCGGTGGGCTCGTCCGACTGATCGGTCCATGACAAGGTGGTGCGCGGCAGGGCGGCGCGCAGCTCCTGCGGATCCGGGAGCGAGCTGGCCGCCTCCCGCGGCACGTCCAGCCTGCGGTCGTTGTAAACCAGGTCAACGTCGATGTCCTCGCCGCGGTCGTGCCCGGCGGCCGCGACCAGCGCCCTGATCCGGGCCGGCTCGAAGTAGGCATTCTTATAGGCGGCCATCGACGCGCGGTAGGCCCGCGTGACCGCCTCGTCGAAGCTGATGCCGGCGACGTCGATCACGCACGGGCAGGTCTGCGCGATCGGGCTGACCGTGTCGGCGAACCGGGGCCGGAACCTGTTGTTGACCTGAACCCGGGGAACCGCCAGGCTGACGCCGGTCGTCCTGGCCAGCGCCACCGCGAACGCGGCGAGCAGCACCGGCGAGGTGTCCACGCCGGTTCGCGCGGTCACCGCCTGCATCGCCAGGTACGCGGCCGGCGAATCGTAGGTGACCTCCCACCAGCGCGGCTGGCGCCGGTCGCGGGACTCGGGGAACCTGCGCGGCGGGATCGCGTGCAGGACCCGCTCCCAGTGCCGCTCGGCTGACCTGCTCTGCCGCTGTCCGGTCGGGCCGGCCTGCACGCGCGCCTGTTCCAGCGCCTGCATCGCGGTAACCGGCCCGCTCGCGGCGCCGGTAAGCGGATCGCGGGCCGCCAGGTCCGCCAGCAGGGCCAGCACGCCGAAGCCATCGGATGTCGTATGGCACATCGCCATCACCCGGTAGGCAGGGACGCCGCGGTGCCGGACCGCGGCCATCCGCAGCGGCCAGGCCTGCGCGTAATCACGGTCGGCCTTATCGAACGTCGCCTCAAGCTCGCGCGCGAACACATACGGGTCGGCCTCATCGTCGGCGTCGACGATCTCCAGCCAGGCCGTGCCCGAGCTCACGAGAAACTGCTGCATCCGGCCGTCGCCGCCGCGCCGCAGCCGGGTACGCAGCGACTGATGGCGGCTCATGAGGAAACTCATGGTGGCTGCCACGTCGTCCATGGTCGTGCCGTCCCGGAACTGCTCCACGCCGGTTAGCCAGATCGGCGTGCCGCGTGCCTCGATTCCCCGCCAGACCGTCTGCTGCCCCCAGGACAGGTCCGCGGTGCCGGAACCTTCTCCCGAGAATGCGACGACTAATCCCTCAGCCACGACCACTCACCACCCGCTGTTGAAGTCAGGCAGCCGGAAAGCCCTCTCATCTTTCCGAAAGGTACCGCGTGCCATGCGCGGCCGTCAATGCCGCGGTGGCCGCAACTGCATCTAGGAATGCGCCAACGCAGGTGCTACGCTAATGATGAATTGTCACGGGTCCGACCGTTCCCACACCGGCAGCCGGGCCCGTGGCGCATCCGGACGGCAACGTGATTTAGCAGGCCAGATGAGCGACCAGTTCGGGGCGTCCGACCGCCCGCTGCCGTGGCCTCGCTATGCCGCATCCCGGACTTCCTTAATCGGTAGCCGACGCGGGTCGCGCATACCCGTCCGTGCTTTTCTGACCCTGGGGCCCGTTATGCCGAATTCCGATTGCTCTTTCACGAAGGGAATCCGTCCAGTGGCTGACTCCATCCAGAAGTTTATTTTTGACTCGCTACAGGAAATGAATTACGACGTAGAGGGCATTAACGAAAACACGGAGCTAGGCCCCCGGGGGGCGGACCTGGCGTCGCTGGGTCTCGCGGAACTCGCCATTCGTGTCGAGGACGAATTCGGCGTGAAGTTTGACGAGGACGAGGCCGAGGAGCTGGCCGACATGACCGTGGGCGAGTTCTGCACCGCCGTGGCCGAGCGTATAGGCGCCGCCAAGACGGCGGCGGAGTAGCCGCATGAGCGCCACTAACATCCGCGCCGCGCTCGCCGCCGACCCAGACCTTGGGGCGGGAAACGTCCTGCTCAAGCTGGCCGAGCACGGCGCGGCACCGGACGGCCCGGGGATCACCTTCGACGTCCCGGTGGACGGCCATCCCGCGTGGGCGCCGCTGACGCTCGGGGCCCTTCGCGAGCGCGTGGCGGCGCGGGCCGCCTGGTTGCACCACCACGGGATCAGGCCGCGGGACCCGGTGGCGCTCTACGTCACCTCATCCGCGGACTGTCTTCTCAATTTCATGGCCATGACCTGGCTGGGCGCGATTCCGGCGCTGATAAACGGCAATATGCCCGCCAACATCGCCGCCGAGTACATTCGCCGGCTGCGCGGCGTCGGCGTGCTCACCGACGTCGCGCATCGCGGGCTGCTCGACGGCCTCGACCTAGGCGTTCCCATCCTCGCGGACGTCACAGAGGTGGGCACGGGGGATCCGGCCAGCGCGCCCGCGCACTACCGCCATCACGACGACGACCCGATCGCCATCACCCACTCCTCGGGCACTACCCGGATGCCCACGCCTGTGGTCCATTCGCACGCCAGCCTCTTCGCGGCGACCCGCCGGGTGCACCTCGCGACCCCGCGGGTCAGCGAGGAGGAGCGCACGCTCTGCGTCCTGCCGGCCGCGCACGCCGCCGGGATCATCAGCACCCAGCAGTCCCTGTGCAACCGGTACGAGCTGCTCTTCCTCTCGGCGCAGGGCGGCCGCTTCGAGCAAAGCGGGGCGACTGTCCTGGATGCCATCGAGCGCTGGCGCCCGACGGGCGTTTTCGGGTTCGCGGTGACCTGGGCCGAGCTGGCGCGCTTCGACCTGACCAAGCGGGACCTGAGCTCGGTGGCGCTCTGGTTCAATACCGGCGACTGCGCGCACGAGGCCCACGTGCGGCGGCTGGTGGCCGCGGGCAGTCACCTGACCTATACGCGCGAGGGCGTGACCCGCGTGCCCGGGTCGAAGTTCATCGATGGCATCGGCTCTACGGAAATGGGGCATTCGGCGTTCCGCGCGGTCCACCGGATGACCAGCAATCGTTACGGCCGCTGCGTCGGGAAGCCGTACGCCTTCGCCGACGTGGCGCTCCTCGACCTCGAGACGGGGGAGGAGGTGCCGGACGGCCAGGTGGGGCACGTCGGGCTGAAGGCCCCAACGCTGGCCCCGGGGTACTGGAACGACTCGGTGAACACCTACCGGAACCGGCTGGGCGGCTACTACATCACGGGCGACCTGATGTACCGCGACGCGGAAGGCTACTACTACCACGTCGACCGGGCGATCGACTCCGTCGACCTCGGCGACGGCAACTGGCTCTACACGGCCATGTCCGAGGAGCGCATCCTGATGCGGTGCCCGGACGTGCGTGACTGCACCGTGGTGGCCGGTCCCGCCGACGGCAAGGTGGTGACCGATGTCCTGCTGCTGCTCGCCGCCGGCGCCGACCCCGATGCGGACCGGACCGGCGCCATCGCCGACGCGCTCGGCGAGGCGGCCGCGGCCACGCTGCGGCGCATCGTGGCGGTACCCGACGAGGACATCGTGGTCGGGCCCACCGGCAAGGTGCGCAAGTTCCTGATGCGCCAGCGTCACCTCGCCGAGACGGCGGCGCCGTGAGCGCCGCCGCCGGTGGCGGGCAGGCCGACCGCCCGCCGGCTGCCGTGCACCGTCGCAGTGCCGTCATCACCGGCATCGGGCTCGTGACGCCGGTCGGCAGTGACCTGCCCAGCGTGTTCGAGGCCGTATGCGCTGGCCGGTCGGGGCTGCGAAAGCCGCCCGCGGGCCATCCGCTGGACGAGGTCGCGCAGGTGGTCGGCATCGCGCCGGAGATCGACCCGACCACGGTGCTGTCCCGGGCGCAGGCGCGCACGGTGGACCGCTTCGTGGTGATGGCCCTGACCGCGGCCGACAGCGCGCTGGCCGACGCGGAACTCGTCGTGGGCCGCGACGTCGATCCGTACCGGGTCGGCGTCATCGTCTCCGGAGTGGGCAGCCTCGCCCTGCTGGAGAAAAACGCCCTGGCCCGGGATCGCCGCGGCCGCGTCGGCGTGAGCCCGTACCTGCTCGCCGGGATGCTGCCGGGCATGGGCGCCGCGTACATCGCGATCAAGCACGGTATCCGTGGTTACAGCTCGACGATCGGGACGGCATGCGCGGCCGGCGCGCAGTCCATCGGCGAAGCGCTGCGTCTCATCCGTAGCGGCGACGCCGACGTCGTCGTCTGCGGGTGCAGTGAGGCGCAGCTATTCCCGACGCTCTTTGACGGGTTCGGCAATGCCTGGGCCCTGGCGCACGGCTGGGACGACCCGACGGCCGCCAGCCGGCCATTCGACCTGCGGCGCAACGGCTTCGTGCTGGCCGAGGGGGCCGCGGTGCTGGTCCTCGAGAGCCCGGCGCACGCGGACGCGCGCGGAGCGGCGGGTTACGCCGATGTCGTCGGCTGGGCGGGCACCAGCGACGCCCATCACCCGACGACTCCGCGCCCGGACGGCGCTAGCTCCGCGGAGTGCATGCGCCGCGCGCTGGCCGACGCGGGCATCGCCGGGTCCGACGTGGGATACGTCAACGCGCACGGCACGGGCACGAAACTGGGTGATGTCGCCGAGTCGGGCGCCATCACTGCGGTCTTCGGCGACAGCCCGCCGGTGAGCTCGATCAAGAGCCTCACCGGCCACATGCTGGGCGCGTCCGGTGCGGTGGAGGCGGCGGTGACCGCGGCGACCCTGATGCATGGGGTCCTCCCGCCGACCTGGAACCTAGACGACCCAGACCCGGCGTGCCACCTAGATCATGTCCGCGACAAGCCCCGCAGCGTCGAGATCGACTACGCGCTGTCCAACTCGTTCGGGTTTGGCGGCCACAACATCAGCCTGGTCCTCGGCCGTCCCAGTACCCGCGAGCGGCGATCAGCCTAGCCGCCCGTGCTTTCAGGGGACCCGTGCTTCAGGGGACCCGTGCTTCAGTGGACCAGTCCTCGGGACCTCCCGGGCGCGTCCGGCGACTGGTGCCGCCGCCGCTAACCCGGGAGGCCTACGCAGGGACGGTGCCGCCGTGCCCGCCTGCGGCTAGCTGAATGCTGCGGCTAGCGGAACGCAGGCGGCCCCGGCATGTTCTTTGTCCCTGATTTGTCGCTGATTTGTTCCTGATCCCGATGACAGCTTCAACTACAGCTTGGACTCGCCCTTCATCTGGGTCCCTCCCTTCTCGGCCCCGGATCCCCCGATTACAGCGACGATACGCCCTTCATCCGGGTCCCTCCCTTCCAGTCCCGGATCGCCAGTAGCGGCCCGGTACGGCCAGCGCAATCGCGCAACTTCTGGCGACAGCGCCCATAGCCGTGGACGATCCTGGTCGGCGGCCCCTAGGATTCAATGAACACATTCCGCACATGCATGTCAACAGCTATTGCGGGCGGCCTGCCTGAATGGCGGCGAGGATCCCGTCCCACAGGCTGGTCCTGGCGGCGAGGGCAGTATTGACTGTCTCCTCGCACTCACGCCACTTCTCGGCGTCGTCTCCGCACAGATCGGCGAGCATCTGCATGGCCATCGGGGTGTGTTCCTCGGCGTCCACCTGGATGTGGCGTTCCAGGTAGTCGACGAAGGTGGACAGCTGGTTGCCCAGTTCCCGGTTGACCGCCACCACCTTGTCGAACATGTCAGGGATCAGGTCCTCGCGGCCGAACGCGAAGGCCGCGGCCTGGCAGTGCGCGGGTGCGTTCTCGATAAATTCCCAGGTCATCGCGGTGAAGTCGGCTGCGGGCTCCGGGACTGCGGCCTCCTTGAGCGCGGCGGGCACCGCCCTGCCCTCCCGCACTAGCTCGATGAAGGCGTCGATCCCGGCCCGGTCCGCGCCGGCCTGGGTCATGCCCTGCAGGTACAGCTCAAAGTGGCTGATGAAGCCGTCGCCGAGCTCGTCGCTCTCCTCGACCAGGACGATGTCGTTGATCAGCCGCCGACTTCCCGTCGGTCCGGTCGGCACCCACGGCACTTGCACGCACGTCAAGGTGCGCTGCAGGGACTTAAGGAGCGACATGAAATCCCATACGGCGAAGACGTGATGCTCCATGAATGTCAGGACCGGTCCCAGGCTGTCCAGACTGCGATACATCGGGTGACTGATTACGCGGTGACGAGCCGGGTCCACGGCCTCCTTGAGCCGCGCCACACCCGGATTTTCCTCGCCCCACTCGTAACGTGACATACCGATTTCCTCCCACGTCGCAGATTTGACATTGGTAGCCCTCCCACACTGTAGGACGGCGTCGTGAGAGCGTATAGAGCTGAATATTGCGAAATATGTTGCTCCCGGAAAGGATGGGAGGAGGGCGCCGGAAGGGAGAGCTGGCAATGCGCTGGGAAGAATCCGGAGGTGGCGGACTGCGTGTCCGCGGCAATGATGATCACCAGGAGGCCAGCGGTGCGGCCGGGCACGCGGGTCACGACGATCCGGGGCCGGGCGTGCCGCTGTCCGTGCAGGAGGCAGAGCGGTTCGCAGCCGCTGACCTGCCGCCCGAGGTATGGGACTTCGTCGCCGGGGGCAGCGGCGCGGAGCTGACGCTGGCGGCCAACCGGGCCGCCCTGGATCGGGTGTATCTCCTGCCGCGGGTCCTCACCGACGTTTCGGGCTGCAGCACTAGGGCACAGTTCCTGGGCTCTGGCGCCGCGATGCCGGTCGCTATCGCGCCGATGGCTTACCAGCGCCTGGTGCACGCCGACGGCGAGCTGGGCCTCGCCCGTGCCGCGCGGGCGGCGGGCATCCCGTTCACGGCGGGCATGCTGGGCAGTTACCCGATCGAGCAGATCGCGGCGGTCGGGGGAGATACCTGGCTGCAGCTTTACTGGCTCCGCGACCGGGGCATCACCCGGGAGCTGGTGCAGCGAGCCGAGCAGGCCGGCTGCCGCGCCCTCATGCTGACCGTGGACGTCCCCCAGCTGGGCCGCCGGATCCGGGATCTTCGCAACGGTTTCGCGTTCCCGCCGGACGTCACGGCCGCCAACCTCGGGACGGCCCAGGAGATGCCCGGGCACACCAGCGTGCCGGGCGCCTCAGCAGTGGCCCGGCACACGGCCGCGCTCTTCGACCCCTCGCTGAGCTGGCCAGATATCGAGTGGCTGCGCGAGCAGAGCACCCTCCCGCTGATCTTGAAGGGAATACTCCACCCCGGCGATGCCCGCCGCGCCGCGGACCTTGGACTCGATGCGCTGGTGGTCTCCAACCACGGCGGCCGGCAGCTGGACGGCGCGGCCCCGAGCATCACGGCCCTTCCCGATGTCTGCGCGGCGGTCGGCGGCCGCTGCGAGGTCATCCTGGACAGCGGGATCCGCAGCGGTACCGACGTGCTCCGGGCCCTGGCCCTGGGGGCATCGGGCGTGCTCCTGGGCCGGCCGGCCCTCTGGGGCCTGGCGCGCGGTGGCGAGATCGGCGCACGCCAGCTGATCGGCTTGCTGCAAGAGGAACTGGAGAGTGCCATGATGCTGGCGGGCTGCCCGGACGTCGCCTCGGTCGCGGCGCTGCGTACCGCGATGCCGGGCGGGCCGGCGGCGGGTGGGCCGGCGGCGAGTGGGCCGGCGGCG
>Ga0066790_10000011_pt1 | contig 39839 bp, 31 predicted proteins | sample OrgsoiDNA2013050_FD_70963 | JGI IMG/M metagenome (GOLD analysis project Ga0066790, IMG submission 70963) | Permafrost soil microbial communities from the Arctic, to analyse light accelerated degradation of dissolved organic matter (DOM) -... | ecosystem: Environmental > Terrestrial > Soil >...
GGCCAGCACGGCCGCCCAGGCCAGCACGGGCGTCGACGCGGACGCGGCCGTCCGGTCAGCCACCGGGCCGCGGGGAAGCGTGGTTGTCCTGCATGCGCCGCCGGCCGTCCGCGACGCCGTGGACATATGGGGCCCCGTGCCCGCCGTGGCGCTGATGCGCGCGATCAAGGAGCAGTTCGACCCGGAACATCGGATGGCCCCTGGCCGGTTCGCTGGAGGAATCTGATGAGCGGATACGAGCTCGATCCCGACGGCGAGCTGCGCAAGCTGGCCGGCGACTGCGTGCACTGCGGTTTCTGCCTGCCGGCCTGCCCTACCTACCAGCTGTGGGGCGAGGAGATGGACTCGCCGCGCGGGCGCATCCACCTGATCACCCAGATCCTGGACGGCGCGGCCGGCACCGAGGCGGCTGCCACCCACCTCGACCGGTGCCTGGGCTGCATGGCCTGCGTACCCGCCTGCCCGTCCGGCGTCCAATACGACCGGCTGATCGAGGCGGCCCGCGAGTGGGCGGAGGAGCCGACGCAAGATCTGCCGCCGGGGGCACTCCCACCACGGGCCCTCCCACCACGGGCACGGCGCGACCGAGTCATCCGCCGTGCCATCTTCGAGACGTTCCCGTACCCCGGCCGGCTGCGGCTGCTCATGGCGCCGCTGCGGGCGGCCCAGCGCATCGGCGCGGACCGACTGGTTGGCCGCAGCGAACTTGCCGGGCGACTGGCCCCCGAGCTTGTGGCTGCGCTCCGGATAGCGCCGCCCCGGCCCGCCCGGCAGCGTCGCCAGGCCAGCGGCAGGCTGCCGGACCGGGTGCCGGCGATGGGCAGCCGCCGGGCGGTGGTCGGGATGCTGACCGGCTGTGTCCAGCAGGTCTTCTTCCCCGCGGTCAACGCCGCCACCGCCCGGGTGCTCGCGGCCGAGGGCTGTGACGTCATCGTGCCCCGGAGCCAGGGGTGCTGCGGGGCGCTGTCCCTGCACGGCGGCAGGCGGACGGAGGCGGCCGCCTTTGCCCGGCGCACCATCGAGACCTTCGAGCGAGCCGGCGTCGACGCCGTCGTGGTCAACGCGGCGGGCTGCGGCTCGGCGATAAAGGAATACGGGCAACTGCTGGCCGGCGACCCCGCCTGGTCGGGGCGCGCAGCCGCGCTCGGCGACAAGGCCCGCGACTTCAGCGAGTTCCTCGCCGAACTGGGCGCCGCCGCGCCGCGGCACCCGCTCCCGCTGACCGTGGTCTATCAGGACGCCTGCCATCTGGGCCATGCCCAGCGGATTACCGGCCAGCCGCGCGACCTGCTCCGGGCGATACCGGACCTTCGCCTGGCCGAGATCGGGGATGGCGGCACCTGCTGTGGCTCCGCCGGCATTTACAACCTGGTCCAGCCCGAGGCCGCTACGGAGCTGGGGGCCCGCAAGGCCCGCGCGGTCCACGCGGCCAGCGCCGACCTGCTGGTATCGGCGAACCCGGGCTGTGCGATGCAGATCGCCGCAGCGCTCGGCGACCAGGGGACCCCGATGCCGGTGGCGCACGTCGCGCAGGTGTTGGACGCCTCGCTCCGCGGCCTGCCCGCCAGCGCGCTGCTGACTCGCTAGTCACTGGCCAAGTTTCCACGCCGGACCCCGATTTCGTCAGTGGTTCGCATATTGCTTGCTATCGACAGTGCGATCCGAACCACTGACGAATTTCCACAGGACCGCGCAGGTTATCCACAGGAGAGGCCGGGCGCGATCCGCCTCGGCGAGCGAGCACGCCTGGACGCTGACCTGCACTGACATCACAAAATGCCGCCACGACGCCGGGCGATGCCAGTTATGACGTCAGTTTGGCAGTTGACAGACGTCATTAATGACGCCATAGTGGCGTCATGGACATGTCAGAGTACGTGGCGACGCTCCGGCGGGAGCTGGCCACCATCACCCGGTTCGCCGGGGACGACGTCGCCCGCGCGGCGGAGATGCTGGCCGAGGCGATGGAGGCATCCGTCAGGCTCACCCTGCTCGAGGTGCTCTCGGCCGCGGCGGCGGAGATCACCACCCGGCTCGATGACGCCGTCATCGACGTCCGGCTGTCGGGCAGCGACGCGGACTTTGTCGTCACGGTGACTGCCGACGACGAACCAGCCGACCAGCCGACGGAGCAGGCCGCGGCCGAGGCGTCGGATGACATGACCCGGGTGACATTGCGCCTATCGGAGCCGCTCAAGGCCAGGGTGGAAGCGTCGGCGGCCGCGGCCGGCGTATCGGTCAACGCCTGGCTGATCCGCGCGATCGGCCAGGCACTGGACGCGCCTCCCGGCCGCCCGTCCCGCTCGCGGCCAGGCGTCGGCCAGCGCTACACCGGCTACGCCCGCGGCTGAGCCAGCCGCCGCGCAGCCGCCCGCACCGCAGCCTCCCGCACCGCAGCCTCCCGCACCCGCAGCCTCCCGCACCCGCAGCCGCCCGCACCGCAGCCGCCCCCGCCAGGCGCCCGCACACCGATGGCGCCCCGACCTCAGACCCGCACGCCCGCATCTAGACGTTAGGACGAGAACATGACCAGCTGGGAGTTCCCGGGATCCGATCCCATCGACATCATCATCGACATTCCCGCGGGCAGCATCGCCGTGTCCGCCGAGCCCACCGAGGTAACCACCGTCCGCCTGGAGCCGAGCGGGCCTGGCCGCCGGAGCGATCAGCTGACCTCCGAGGTCCAGGTCACCTTCGGCCAGGGACGTCTGGAGATCATTCAGCCCAAGACCTCTAGCTTCCTGCGCGGTCATGCCGGGCTGGACCTGACGGTGACGGCGCCCGCAGGTTCCCGCTGCAAGGTGCGCGCCGCCTCGGCCGACGTTGGCTGCGTCGGAGACCTGGCCGAGCTGGATGCCAAGACCGCGAGCGGAGACATCACCGCCGCCTCGGTCAGCGGTCGGCTGGCGGTCACTACCGCTTCCGGGGATGTCTGGCTCGAGGACGCCGGCGCGGCTGTCGAGGTGCACACCGCCTCCGGGGATATTCGGCTACGCGAGGCGGCTGGTGACGTCTCGGTGCACAGCGCGAGCGGCGACATCAGCATCGGCACGGCGGCCGCATCGGTACTAGCCAACACCGCCAGCGGCGACGTGCAGATCGGCAGCGTGGCCTCGGGCCGCACCAGCGTCAAGACGGTGTCCGGCGACTCCGCCGTTGGCGTCGCGGCCGGCGCCAGCATCTACCTCGACCTTTCCAGCCTCACCGGGCGGATCAGCAACCAGCTCGAGGAGACCGACGGCGGCGACGACGTAGGCCTCCAGGTCACCTGCCGCAGTGTCAGCGGCGACATCCGGATCGGCCGGGCGGCGTGACACCCGCGATAGGCGCCAGCCCGAGCCTGCACCGCCGAACCAGCACGAGAGGAATCCAGCACATGAACCCGAACCTGCTCAGCCAGGCCGCCCACCAGCACCTAGCCGACATGCACCGAACCGCCGCACGCCGAACCGCCGCACGCCAGACCGCCGCACACGAGCCCGCCGCACACGAGCCCGCCGCACACGAGCCCGCCATGCGCGGGCACGCGGCCTCCGGCCGCGGCGCCAAGATCCGCAACCGGGCCGGATGGACCCTGGTTCAGATCGGCCTGCGGCTCGCCACCAGCTCAGCCGATGCCTGACAGCGCGGCCGGCATCCGGTCCCGGGCCGGCTCTCGCAGCCACCCATCGTCCAGCTCGCCCGCCGCGATGATCACCGCCGGACCGGCCAGCCGGCTGTCCGTGGCGCTAGGCGTCACGGACAGCCGGCCACCGGGAACATCGACAGTCCAGGCCAGCTCGCAGCCCGCCGGCCACTCCCCTGCCGCCACGGCGGCTGCGACCGCGGCGGCCACCGCGCCCGTCCCGCAGGACAGCGTGGCTCCCGACCCTCGCTCATACACGCGCATCTCCGCCTGCCGGTCGCCGGTCAGTCGCAGGATCTCGACGTTGGCGCCGGCCGGGAACTGACCGGACTCCAGGGCCGGCGGCCGGGTCAGGTCGAAATCCGCGACCGGCTCGTCGACCAGGCAGGCCAGGTGCGGATTGCCCACCGAGATGGCCAGGCCCGCGCACGTGCGATCGCCTAGCCGCGCCGATCCGGTGCCCGTGACCCGCGCAGGCCCCAGCTGCGCGCTGAGCCCGCCGCCGGGGGCCTGGGTGACGACCCGGACTCCCGCCCTGGTGCCCACGGCCAGCGCCGGGCCCGCCGCCAGGTCGCGATCCAGCAGGTACCGGGCAAACACCCGGATCCCGTTCCCGCACATCTCCGCGACGCTTCCGTCGGCGTTGCGGTAATCCATGAACCATTCCGCACCCTGATCGGCCGCCAGCTTCGCCCAGTCCCCGGCGGCCGGCCCGGCCGCTGCCGACCGCACCACCCGCAGTACCCCGTCGGCGCCCAGGCCGCTATGCCGGTCGCAGATCCGGGTCACAGCCTGCGATGACAGCTCCAGGCGGCCATCGGGATCCGGCAGGATCACGAAGTCATTTCCGGTGCCATGGCCCTTGGCGAAACGCATGATCCCGATCGTAGGCCGTGCCGCGACCTCGCGCCCGCAAGGCGGCCTGGGTCTGGTCACGACGCTCCCCGTCAGCCATAGTTCAAGGCGTAAAGTATCGTCGCGCCAGCGCCGCCGCCTCGAATGCCATCAGGTAGGTCCATGCCCAGGCCCAGCACTACCACCGTCCGGGACCTCCGCCTCGCCAACAGGTCTCGCGCCCTGTGGCAGGTCTTCCTCAACGGCCCGCTGACCCGCCAGGAGATCGGGGCCCTCGCCGGGCTCAGCCCGGCCACCGTGAGCAACCTCATCACCGCGCTGCTGGAGGAGGGCGTCGTCGCCGAGGTAGGGCTGGAGGAGTCCAACGGCGGCCGCCCGCGCGGGCTGCTCCAGGTCAACCCCGATCATGGCTACGTCGTCGGCGTCGACGTCGGCGAGACCGCGGTCCTGGTCGAGCTGTTCGACCTGGGCCTGCAGGTCCGTGCCCGGCACCTGTCGGCGACCGGCACCGCCCGGCTGCACCCGCAGGATGCCGTCGACCAGATCATCGACGGGATCGCGTCGGTGATCGACCAGTTCGGCGTCGACGAGCAGCGGATACTCGGCGTCGGCATCGGGGTGCCCGGCCTGGTCGAGCATCGCGATGACGCAGTCGTGCACGGGCAGAGCATCGGCTGGGACGCGGTGCCGCTGCAGGCGATGCTGCGCAGCCGGACGCGGCTGCCGATTCTCATCGACAACGGCGCCAAGACCCTGGGCCAGGCGGAAAAGTGGTTCGGTGCCGCCCGCGGCACTGACAACGCGGTCATCGTGCTGCTCGGGGTCGGCGTCGGGACCTGCATCATCAGCAACGGGGAGCTGTACCGCGGGGCGACCAGCAGTGCCGGCGAGTGGGGCCACACGAAAATCGTCGTCGGCGGGCGGACCTGCCGCTGCGGAGCGGACGGCTGCCTGGAGGCATATGTCGGCGCGGATGCCGTCGCCGCGCGCTACGAACAGCTCCGGCGCCGCCGGGCGCCAGTCAGCGCGGGCGGCCTGGAGGGCCGGATCGCCGCCATCATCACCGGCCGCGACCGCGATCCTGCTGCCGCCCGCGTGCTCGAGGAGACGGTGACCTACCTGGGCGCCGGCATCGCCGACCTGGTCAACCTCTTCAACCCCGAGCGCGTGGTCGTCGGCGGCTGGCTTGGCCGCGCGATCGGCGGCCTGCTGCCAGACATCCACGAGGCGGCCAGCCGCTATGCGCTGCGGCTGCCCTTCAGCCGGGTCGAGATCGTCAAGGCCGACCTCGGCAAGGATGCCGTGGCGCTGGGCGGGGCGACGCTGCCCATCGCCAGGCTGCTGTCCGCCGGAGCCGTCCCCGGCAGGCGCGGCCCCCGGCAGCTCTTCCGGTCGGCAGGGTCGGGCTCCGACGGCGTCGCCTAGGCCACAACCGGCCCCCCCACGACCGGCACCGGCCTCCCCTACCGAAAGACCATTCGGCGCCGGGCTTGACGGGACTCTTCGTTCAAAACTAAACATAAGTAACGAACTAACTAGACCAGCTAACTAGACCAGCTAACTAGACCAGCCAACTAGAACCAGCTGCCCAGACCACCTGCCGAGCCCAGCTAAGGGAGTACCCCGCCGTGTCCATGCGCTTTCCGACCGGATTCCTGCTCGGTGCCGCGACCGCCGCCTACCAGATCGAGGGCGCCGCCGACGAAGACGGCCGCGGCACGTCGATCTGGGACACCTTCTCCCGGACCGCTGGCAAGGTACTGCACGGTGACACCGGCGACATCGCCTGCGATAACTACCACCGCCTCGGCGCCGACCTCGACCTCGCGGCCGGCATCGGCCTCAACTCCTACCGGTTCTCGATCGCCTGGCCGCGGATCGTCCCGGACGGGACGGGAAGCGTCAACCAGAAAGGGCTCGACTTCTACAAGCGGCTCGTCGAGGGCCTGCATGCCCGGGGCATCACGCCGATGGCAACGCTCTACCACTGGGACCTGCCGCAGCCGCTGCAGGACGCCGGCGGCTGGGCCAGCCGCGATACGGTCGAGCGGTTCTGCGAGTACGCCCAGACCGTGCTCGAGGCCCTCGGCGATGCCGTGCCGATGTGGGTAACCGTCAACGAGCCGTTCTGCGCCGGGATGGTGGGCCACCTGGAAGGCCGGCACGCTCCCGGAATCCGTGATCTGCGCTCGGCGCTGGCCGCCACGCACCACCTGCTGCTCGCGCACGGCCACGCGGTCGGCATCATCCACGCCCGCGGCCCGGGTCGGCAGGCCGGGATCACGCTCAACCTCTCCGACATCACCCCGGCGTCAGCGGCCGAGGCCGACCACACCGCCAGCCGACTGCTGGACGGATACGAGAACCGCTGGTACCTCGATGCCGTGCTACGCGGTAGCTACCCGGCGGACATGCTCGGTTGGTACGGCCAGCAGGTGCCCTTCGACTTCGTCCGGGACGGCGACCTGGACGTCATAGCGGCGGCATCCGACTTCCTCGGCATCAACTACTACGAGACGAAGGTCGTCGCCGCCGACCCGCAGGAGCCCTACCACCACTCCCGCGTTATCCCGGCAACGGGCCGTCTAACCGCCGGCGGCCTGGATGTGCGCCCGGCCGCCCTGGGCCGGATCCTGCGCCGCGTGCACAGCGAGTACGCGCCGCCGCCGCTGTACGTCACCGAGAACGGCGCGGCCTTCCACGACTACGTGGATCCCGGGGGCGACGTCAAGGACCTCGAGCGCGTCGCCTACCTCAACGACCACCTGGGCGAGGTGCTGGCGGCGATCCAGGACGGCGTGGACCTGCGCGGCTACATTGCCTGGTCGCTGCTGGACAACTTCGAGTGGGCCGACGGGTACAGCCGCCGGTTCGGGCTGGTCTACGTCGACTACGGAACGCAGGCGCGCATCCCGAAGGCCAGCGCGCGCTGGTACCAGCAGCTGATCGCCGCCCAGCAGGGCTAACGGCCGCCGGGTCAGCCCGGCCAGGCGGCCGACCGGCCGAGGGCCGCGACTATCTGGTCGACCGTCGTGGCGCCCGGCGGCGCCGGGACGCCCGGCGCGAACGCCGCGCCGGGACTGAGCCGCTCGGGTCCGTCGGGTACCCGCGTGGCAACCTGAAGCGCGGCCCGGGCGAGATCGTCATCGAGCCCGAACGGCAGGCCTAGCGACCGGGCCACGTCCCAGCCGTGCGCCACGTAGTCCACGAAGTGGAAGCTGATGGCGCGGGCGGCCGGGAACCGCAGGGTCGGGCTGATCTCGGGAAGGACAAAGGAGCGCTGTAACGTCCCCGGCTCGGCGAAAGCGGCCAGCAGGTACTCGGCGGCGGTCGCATAGGCCGCGACCGGGTCGTCGTGGCGGTCCTGCGGCCAGGATCCCGGATCGGCGCCGCGACCCGCGCTGGCGGCGGCGAAGCCGTAATGCTGGGCAATCATGTGCTCAAGCAGGTCGCGCAGTGTCCAGCCCGCACACGGTGTCGCGAGGCTGAGGTCGGCCGGCTTCGCCTGACTCACGATCCGCACGCTCAGCTCGACGGCGCGCCGATCCAGCGCGACAACCTCCAGGTCATTTCTAGCCACCCCCCGATCGTAGACGCCTGCGTGATCGCGCCGTTCGGCTGGTTACCAAAGGATCTCGCCGGGCAGGCCGAACTAGTGAGCGAGTAGAGCGAGGGCGCGGGTCACCGGGTCCGGCTCGTCGGCGGGCAGCCAGCGGATCCGCGGGTCCCGGCGGAACCAGGACTCCTGCCGCCGGATGAACTTACGGGTGGCCTGAACCGTCTGGACCGCGGCCTCCTCCTCAGTGCACTCGCCGTCCAGGAACCGCAGCACCTGGGCGTAGCCGAGCGCGCGGCTCGCGGTCCTTCCCTTGGCCAGCCCGGCGGCGGCCAGCTGGCGAACCTCCTCGACCAGCCCGAGCTGCCACATCCGGCCGACCCGGTGGGCGACCCGCCGGTCCAGCTCGGGCCTGGGCACCTCCAGCCCGATCTGCACGGTCTCGTAGACCGACTCGTACTGCGGCAGGGTCGCGCTGAACGGCCGCCCGGACAGCTCCAGGACCTCCAGCGCCCGCACGATGCGGCGGCCGTTACCGGGCAGGATGGCGGCGGCGGCGGCCGGGTCAAGGCGGCCCAGGCGCTCATGCAGGGCCGGCGCACCCGCCCGGGCCAGCTCGTCCTCCAGCCGGGCTCGCAGGCCGGCGTCGGTGCCGGGGAACTCGAGCTTGTCGATCGCCGCCCGCATGTACAGGCCAGACCCGCCCACCAGGATGGGAATCGCGCCGCGACCGTGAATGGCCGTGATGGCCTGGCGGGCCAGGAGCTGGTATTCCGACACGCTGGCAGCCTCGGTGACCGGCCAGATGTCGAGCAGGTGATGCGGTATGCCGCCGCGTTCAGCCTGGGCGAGCTTCGCGGTACCGATGTCCATGCCGCGGTAGAGCTGCATGGAGTCGGCGTTCACGATCTCGCCGCCGAGGGCCGCGGCCAGCCGCAGGGAGAGCGCGGACTTGCCGGCGGCCGTCGGCCCGACGACAGCTAGCACTGGCCGGGGCATGGGATCGGCCCGTCAGCGCAAGGCCGGCATGCCGAGCAGGACCCGGTCGGCGGCGGGAGCCTGGGCGGGGGCCTGGCTCGCGGCGCGCCGGGCTTCCCAGGCAGCACCCCCCCGGGTACGGCGAACGCTCAGCGGCGCGCCGTCGGCCAGCAGGTAGTTGGGCGCGCCACGGGTGACGACCGTGGTGACCACGTCGCCAGGTCGGGGCAGGGTGGTCCCAGCCACGGCAGCATCTATAACGGGGCCGCCAACCGCGGGGCCGCCGACCATAGGGCCGCTCCCGGCCGGGGCGAAATGCACTAGCCGGTTGTCCGCGGCGCGGCCCGACATCCGGTGCGTCGCGCCGTCCTTGCGGCCTTCGCCGTCGGCGACCAGCACCTCAACCGTCGTGCCCGTCAGCTTCTGGTTCTCCTGCCAGGACACCTCGCTCACCAGCGCCGCCAGCCGGTCATAGCGCTCCCGGACCACCTCGGGCGGGACCTGGTCCGCCATCTGGGCGGCCGGCGTTCCGGGCCGGATCGAGTACTGGAAGGTGAAGGCGCTCGCGAAGCGCGCCGCGCGCACGACGTCGAGGGTGTCGCAGAAGTCCCGCTCGGTCTCGCCGGGGAAGCCGACGATGATGTCGGTGGTAATCGCCGCGTCCGGCATGGCCGCACGGACCCGGTCGATGATGGCCAGGTACTTGTCGCGCCGGTAGGCGCGCCGCATGGAGCGCAGGACAACGTCAGAGCCCGACTGCAGCGGCATGTGCAGCTGGGGCATGACGTTGCCCGTCTGCGCCATGGCGGCGATGACGTCATCGGTGAAGTCACGCGGGTGCGGGGAGGTGAACCGGACCCGCTCCAGTCCCTCGACCTCGCCGCAGGCGCGCAGCAGCTTGCTGAACGCCAGCCTGTCACCGAACCCCACTCCGTAGGAGTTCACGTTCTGTCCGAGAAGAGTGACCTCCAGGACGCCCTCGGACGCGAGCATCTCGATCTCGGCCAGCACGTCCCCGGGGCGACGGTCCTCCTCGCGGCCGCGCAGGCTGGGCACGATGCAGAAGGTGCAGGTGTTGTTGCAGCCGACCGAGATGGCCACCCAGGCCGAGTACGGCGACTCCCGCCGGGCCGGGAGAACGGAAGGGAACCGCTCCAGCGACTCCAGGATCTCGACCTGAGCCTGCTCCTGCACGCGCGCTCGCTCCAGCAGCACGGGCAGCGAGCCGATGTTGTGCGTGCCGAAGACCACGTCTACCCAGGGTGCGCGGGCGGTGATCGTGGCCCGGTCCTTCTGCGCCAGGCAGCCGCCAACGGCGATCTGCATGCCCGGATGCGCGTTCTTGACCGGCAGCAGATGGCCGAGGTTCCCGTAGAGGCGGTTGTCGGCGTTCTCGCGGACCGCGCAGGTATTGAAGACCACGACATCGGGGTCGGCACCGGGGTCGGCGCGCCGGTAGCCGGCGGCCTCCAGCAGGCCGGCGAGCCGCTCGGAGTCGTGCATGTTCATCTGGCATCCGTAGGTCCGGATGTCGAAGGTTCGCTCATTAGTGGCGCCGACCATGCCACCAGGGTAGACGCCCGCGCGGGCAGCAGGCGCCGCGCCTGGCGATGCCGGCTACCGCCGGTTATCGGTTTCCGGCGCTCCTGTGACTGATCCCTGCTCAGGCCGGTGTCAGCACATCCGGCAGACGGAACTCTCGCGATGGGTCAGCCATCTCCGCGAGGAGGGCTCGCGTGGTAGGGCACGATATGCCTATGACAGATGGCGGGACGGGTACGGCGGACAGCGGGACAGCCTCGATGGCAACAGCGACGGCACCAAAACCGGAGATACCTTTCGGCGCGTGGCCGTCGCCTATTTCCTCCGCCGACGTGGCTCGCAGCGGCCTGCGACTGTCTTTCCCGACGGTCATCGGCGGCGACGTCTGGTGGCAGGAGGTGCGGCCGGATGAGGGCGGCCGGAGCACCGTTGTCTGCCAGGCGGCCGGCGGTAAGCAGACGGAGCTGCTGCCCGCACCCTGGAACGCGCGGACTCGGGTCCACGAGTACGGCGGCCTGGCGTACCTGCCGGTGCCCCGCCCGGCCGCGCCTGGTTCCGCCGCGCGGGCCGGCCAGCCGGGCGGCAAGACACCGCGCGGGCGCGCCATCATCTTCGCCAACTACGCGGATCAGCGGCTGTACCTGGCCGGCCGGGAAACCGCCGAGGGCAAGGATCAGCCGCAGCCGCTGACCCCCGACCCCATGCAGGTGCCGGCGGCCTCAGACACCGGGACACTCGACGCCGGCGCGCTGCGCTACGCCGACTTCGTGCTCTCGCCCGATGACAGCGAGGTCTGGTGCGTGCAGGAGCGCCATGACGGGGGCAAGGTCACCCGCTCGATCGTGGCCGTCCCCCTGGACGGATCGGCCGCCGCCAGCCCGGAGGCAATCCGGACGCTGATCACCGGCGCGGACTTCTTCGCGTTCCCGAGCCCGTCACCCGACGGCCGCGCGATCGCCTGGATCGCCTGGAATCACCCGCATATGCCCTGGGACGGCACCGAACTGCGGGTCGCGGCCATCGAGGACGGAGCGCCCGGCAAGAGCCGGCTGCTCAAGGGCAGCCTCCGCGAGTCGGTACTAGCTCCCGTCTGGCGGGACAACGCCAGCCTCTACGTGGCCACCGACTGGGCCGGCTGGTGGAACATCTACCAGCTCAGCCTGACGGGTGAGCCACCGCTGGCCCTGTTCCCCGTCGACGAGGAGTTCGCCGGGCCGATCTGGCAGCTCGGCGCACGTCCGTTCGCGCTGCTGGGCGACGGCCGGCTCGCGGTCGTGCACGGTCAGGGCGGGGCCCGGCTCGGCATCCTGGACCCGGAGTCCGTCGAGCTGACCGACCTCGACCTGCCCTTCACCGACTTCAGCTTCTCGGTATCCGCGGACGGCACGGCCATCGCGGGCATCGCGGGCAGCCCGCTGCGGCCAGCGTCGGTCGTCCGGGTCGACGCCGGCACGGGCAAGACGGAGGTACTGCGGCGGGAGCTCGACGAGCTGCCCGAAGAGGAGTACCTGCCAGTCCCCCGGGCGATGGAGCTGGAAGGGCCCTACGGCCGGGTGGTGCATGCCCTGGTCTACCCGCCGACCAGCCCGGACGTGGCGGCGCCCGCCGGCGAGCTGCCGCCCTACGTGGTCTGGGTCCATGGCGGGCCGACCGCCAGCGTCACCGCCGTCCTCGACCTGGAGAAGGCCTACTTCACCAGCCGCGGCATCGGGGTCATCGACGTCAATTACGGCGGCTCGACCGGCTACGGCCGGTCCTACCGCGAGCGCCTGCGCCGGCAGTGGGGCATCGTCGACGTGGAGGACGCGATGGCGGCCGCCCAGTCGCTGGCCGACGCCGGCCAGGCCGATCCGAAGCGGCTGGCCATCCGCGGCGGCTCGGCGGGCGGCTGGACCGCCCTCGCCGCGGTGACCACCGGCGCGATCGCGCGCGGCCCGGTCTTCAGCGCGGCCACGTCCTACTACGGCGTCTCCGACCTGCGCGGCTTCGTCGATCAGACGCACGACTTCGAGTCGCGCTACCTTGACGGCCTGCTCGGGCCGCTGCCGGGCTTCGACGCGGTGTACGTGGAGCGCTCCCCGCTTGGCCACGTAACGGGCGCCACGGCACCCGTGCTCCTGCTGCAGGGGCTGGACGATCCGATCGTGCCGCCGGCGCAGTCGGAGATCATCGCGGCTGACCTCGCGGCGCACGGCATCCGACACGCCTACATCACCTTCGAGGGGGAATCACACGGCTTCCGGAAGGCCGAGACCGTGATGGCATCGCTGGAGGCTGAGCTGTCGTTCTACGGTCAGATTCTTGGCTTTACCCCGCCCGGAGTCCCCGCGGTCACGGTCTCCGCGGGCACGGTCTCCGCGGGCGCGTGAGCTCGGTAGGCGGCGGCATCAGCGCGCCGGGGATCAGCGCGCGAACTCGATGGCCCGCGACTCCCGCACGACCGTGACCCGGATCTGGCCTGGGTAGGTCAGCTCCTCCTCGACCTGCTTGGCCACGTCCCGCGCGATGACCTGAGCCTGGATGTCGTCGACGTCCGACGGCTTCACCATGATCCGGACCTCGCGGCCCGCCTGCATCGCGAAGACCTTCTCGACTCCGTCGCGCGACAGGGCGATCTGCTCCAGCCGCTCCAGCCGCTTGACGTAGGCCTCCAGCGACTCGCGGCGGGCGCCGGGCCGGCCACCGCTGATCGCGTCCGCGGCCTGGGTCAGGACGGCCTCCACGGTGCGCACCTCGACCTCGTTGTGGTGAGCCTCGATGGCGTGCACCACATCGGGCGACTCGCCGTACCGGCGGGCGATCTCCGCGCCGATGAGCGCATGACTGCCCTGGACCTCATGCGTCAGTGCCTTGCCGATGTCATGCAGGACGGTGCAACGTTTCATGAGCACGGGATCCATGCCGAGCTCGCTGGCCATCATGCCGGCGATATGCGCCGACTCCACGAGGTGCTTGAGCACGTTCTGGCCGTAGGACGTGCGGTAGCGCAGCCGCCCGAGCAGGTTCGTCAGCTCGGGGTGCATCTCGGTAATGCCGACGTCGACGAGCGCGTCCTCGCCCGCGCGAACGCACAACTGCTCGATCTCGGCCTTGCTCCGCTCGTAGGCTTCCTCGATGCGCTGCGGGTGGATCCGGCCATCGAGGACGAGCCGCTCCAGCGTCAGCCGGCCCACTTCCCGGCGCACCGGATCGAAGCAGGACAGCAGCACCGCCTCGGGGGTGTCGTCGATGATCAGGTTCACGCCGGTCACCGACTCGAACGCCCGGATGTTGCGACCCTCGCGGCCGATGATCCGGCCCTTCATCTCGTCACCGGGCAGGTGCAGCACCGAGACCACCGACTCGCTGGTCTGATCGCTGGCGACCCGCTGGATGGCCAGGGTCACGATCTTGCGTGCGCGCTTGTCGCCTTCCTTCCGCGCGTCACCCTCGATGTCCCGGATGATCAGCGCCGCCTCGCGCTTGGCCTGGTTCTCGATCACGGCGACCAGTTCGGCCTTCGCCTGGCTAGCGGTCAGCCCGGCCACCCGTTCCAGCACCTCGCGGCGCTGCGCGTCCAGTTGCTGCAGTTCGGCGCGCTGCTCGTCAAGCTCGGCCTGGGTGACCTCCAGCGCGTCGGCACGCTGGTCAACCTTGCGCGACTCCTCATGGATCCGCTGCTCGCGCTCGGCCAGGCGGACTTCCCTGCGCTCAAGGTCGGCGCGCAACAGCCGGACCTCGTCCTTGACCGTCTTGATCTCGGCATCAACCTCGCGGCGGGCCTCATCGGCCTGCGCCACGGCGGCCTCCGCCCTGGCGACGATGGCGGCGGCGGCGCGTTCTGCCTCGATGCGCAGCTGTTCCGCACGCTGGGCCGCCTCCTGCGCGGCCTGCCTGTCGGCATCCCGGCCGGCCTCGGATGGATGGCTCTCACCGGGCGGATGACCCCCGGCGGTGGGCGGGACGGCGGTGGGCGGACTTGCGGTGGGCGGGACGGCGCCTGCCGCCGGTGCTGGCCGGGCGGCGCCTGCCTGGATCAGGTCTGCGCGGGCCGGGTCTGCTGCATCTGCGCCGGGCTCGATGCTGCCGGGCGGGAGCGAGGCCTCCTGTGGATGGCCGGCCTGGTCAATCTGGCCGGCCTGGCGACCGGCGGACGGCCCTGGCGGCAAGCTGGGACTACGGCGGATCACAAGCCAGAGGGCGACCAGCGCGGCCAGTGCGACGACGCACGCGACTATCGCCAGCACGAGCACAATTCCGCTGTTCACGTCGGCCCCTTCCCGCTCACGGCTCGCGCGCATCGCGAGCCTCGATGAGGCATATATGCCCTGCACATATGCCTTCCAGCGAGGGGTACTTCACGCCGACGGCGCAGCGGTCGGCCGACGAGCGGACGGCTGACACACCGCAACCTGCCCGGCGCACACTACAGCGTCGCCGCTGACCTGCCGCCAGCCCCTGGCTAGCCGGCGGTCGAAGCAGCCACCATCTCAGCTCCGTACGCGCTGGCCCGTTGCCGGGCAGCGCGCCGCCTTGCCGCCGAAGGCTGGCCCGGCCGGCGCTCGGGCTTACAGCAGCCAGGCTGTGCAGCACGCTAGGCCGAGTCCACCTACACCCAGGCGCATCCGTACAGCCGACACCGAGCTAGTCCTGCGTCAGGCTCAGCTTCTGCCCAGGCGGACAGCCCAGGCATTCTCGCTCCTTCCACCGGGTCGCCACCGCCGGCCAGGCCACGTTCAGCCTGGTTTCGCTTCGGCTACTACCCGTCGGTCGCGCCGCATCTTCATAGCCTCCGAGCCGCCCGGCTGAGTTGCTGCCAGTGCCGCCCGGTGCTCATATCTGATCTTCCTCACACCGCTGATCCGCTTGCGCGGAGTAAACCTCGCTGCCGTGAGGTTAAGCGTAGATAACGATTTGGGCAAGTAGGAGCACGCGGCCTCCGAGCGGCCAGGTGCGCTTCCGACCGTTCACCAATCGGTCGGCTCGCCGTCCGGCTCAGGTCCCGGCAGGTCAGGCAGGCCATCAACCGACGGCGCGTTTTCGAGCGCCTCGCGGACGACCCGGTAAGCCAGTCCCTGCGAATAGCCCTTCCTCGCCAGCATCCCCATCAGCCGCCGGAACCGAGTCGACCTGGGCTGCCCGCGCATCGCCGCCAGGCGGCGCTCGACGAGCGCGCGGGCCGTCGCGTATTCCTGCTCCGGATCCAGGCGGCCGACCGCCGCCTGGATGTCCTCGGCCGCTACGCCGCGCTGTTGCAACTCGGCCGCGAGCGCGCGGCGGGCCAGGCCGCGCCCATGGTGCCGGGAGTCGACCCAGGCCTGCGCGAACATCGCGTCGTCGATCAGCTGAACGTCGGCGAAGCGCTCCAGCACCGCCTCGGCGGCCTCGTCCGGCACGCCGCGCCGGCGCAGCGCGTCAGCAAGCTGCGCCCGGGTCCGGGGCGCAGCCGTCAGCATTCGCAGGCAGATCAGCCGGGCCACCGCTTCCGGATCCGCCGGATCCGCCGACTCAGCAGGGACCTCGCCGGGCGGGACCAGGCCGAGATCGGGGTCGGCGTCACCGTAACCCGCGCCCGGCCCCGCCCGCCGCGACCGCCGCGCCTGCCCCGTCGCAGGACTCCTGGCGACCGCACGTACTGCGCGAGCCATGCCTACTCCACGCCCCGCAGGCTGGTCACCGTGGCCTTCGCGGCACCGGCGGGCTTAGCAACGGGAGCAGCGGTCCCAGGGACAGCCGGGGCTTCTGCGTCCACGCGGGGGCCGACGCCGAGCTTCTCCTTGATCTTCTTCTCGATCTCGTTGGCCATGTCCGGGTTTTCTTTCAGGAACGTCCGGGCGTTCTCCTTGCCCTGGCCGAGCTGGTCGCCGTCGTAGGTGTACCAGGCACCCGCCTTGCGGACGATGCCCTGCTCGACGCCGATGTCGATGAGGCTGCCCTCGCGGCTGATCCCCACGCCATACAGGATGTCGAACTCGGCGACCTTGAACGGGGGCGAGACCTTGTTCTTCACCACCTTGGCGCGGGTCCGGTTGCCGACCGCGTCGGTCCCGTCCTTGAGGGTCTCGATCCGCCGCACGTCCAGCCGGATGGAGGCATAGAACTTCAGCGCCTTACCCCCGGTAGTCGTTTCCGGACTACCGAACATCACTCCGATTTTTTCGCGGAGCTGGTTGATGAAGATTGCGGTGGTGTGCGTGTTGTTCAGGGCGCCGGCGATTTTGCGGAGGGCCTGGGACATCAGCCTGGCCTGAAGGCCGACGTGGCTGTCGCCCATCTCGCCCTCGATCTCCGCGCGCGGGACTAGCGCGGCGACCGAGTCGATGACGACGATGTCGATGGCGCCGGAGCGGATCAGCATGTCGACGATCTCCAGCGCCTGCTCGCCGGTGTCCGGCTGGGAGACCAGCAGCGCGTCGGTGTTCACGCCGAGATTCTTGGCGTAGTCGGGATCGAGCGCGTGCTCCGCGTCGATAAACGCGGCGATGCCCCCGGCCTTCTGCGCGTTAGCGACCGCGTGCAAGGCGACGGTGGTGTTGTGGGATAGCACGCCGTTGGCGAGGAAGCTGTGCGTGTCCGGGAGGACGACGTCAAACGTTGGCTGCAGGCCGGCATCCTCGATGGTCGCAACTTCCTCGTAGGTGTACGGTGCCTCTGCCAGTTCGCGCAGGTAGTGAACGACAGCGCCGACGCCTAGCCCGAGACGACCACAGTGATCCTCAAACCAACTGACGATCTTCGTCAGGCGCTTCCGAGAGCATGAAAGGTTCAGGTCCTCGCGGAACAGGTCACCCGCGATGCGGTCAAACGCCCTGTCCCCTCCGCAGTTATCACGCAGGTCCCGGATTAGACCAGCCAGGTTGGGGATGTTCTCAAGCTGCGGATCCCTGGAGGACTTGCGGAAGCACTTCTCCACCTGACCGCGCCGACGCGCTGAACGGAAACCAATCTCCGCGAGGAACCGGTGCGCTACGGCAGGATTGATGGTCACCGACCAGTAGTCCCGCTCATATTTGGCGTTGTACGTCGACGAAACCGTCGCAGGAATCCCGAGCCCGTAAAGCATGAGCTGCACCTGCCGGGCGAGTTCCTCTGAGGCTGTGCCGAGTCCGATGGTCGAGGTCGGATCGATCCATCCGTCACCCTCGAACAGAGCGGACAGGAACGCACGCTGGGCCTTGTGGCCTGCGGTGCGGACGCAGGCAGGAACCGTCTTGCCCGCAGCCTTAACATAGTGAAGGCCGTATTCCTGGGCGAATTTGTCCCGGAAGGGCTTCCCGTAAACCACGAACTCTTTGTCGTAGTAGTTCTTTACCTGAACCCCGAACAGGCCCTCCATGATCCTGGTGTACTCTCCGCTCACTTCGGGGTCCCAGTTAGTGAAGCGGATGTTGCTGTCGTACGTGAGTGTGCCCTCCGCGACGAGATAGCCCAGCAGGATGGCCTCGTCCTCGCTGAGGCCATCGCCTCCGGCCGCCTCGACCGCACCGAACAGGGCGGAGACGAGCGTGTCGCCTTGCTGGATCCGACCCGCCTCGCGCCATACGACAAGACCTCGCTCGCTCATCACGCGCAGTGGGTGATTGTGCGTCACGCTGATCGTCCGGCCGGACCGCAAACGCAGCCGGAGAACGGGCTTGCGATTGTTATGCGTCAGCATCGTCATACGTTCTAGAGCGCCCCGCTCGTTGACCAGCCGTATCCCGAAGTCGCTGACATCGGTCACGCGTGACGTGCAGGACGCCTTCATGTCCGCACGCTCGAAGACCTCCGCGACAGTCTCTAGCCCGCGGTCCGTCCACACGTACGTATCGGCAGTCAAGCACTTACCGCTGCTCTCCGGGCCGTAGATCTCCACGATTCGCCCACGCGGATATCCGCCTATTCCGAGTGCCACGTCCAGTGCGATGGAGCCGGTGGGAATGACCTCGATCGGCGCGCGGGTCTCGTCACCGAGTCGCATGATGGCGCCCCGGCCGAACTGCCGCTCGATCTGCGCGAGCGCGGTCTCCAGGGACTTCTCCCTGTCGCCGCCGCCCCTGTGGCCCACCTTATCGCTGGGTGCCATGTGAACTCCTGTCGGGATCAAGGGGCTCCGCTGAGCCACTCGCAGCGTGCGATCCGCACTACCTGGATCCACACTGCCTGACCATGTCATCTGCTAACGGCGGAGACGCTACGCGCCACCACTGACAGTTCCTTGCGCAGTTCCTTGCGTCGTCCTCGTACTGGACTTCCCGGCGGTCGCCGCCAGGCGCGCGGGACCTCCAACAGTCCCCACTGTAGCGAACAACTGTTCGATCATGCAGGCGACACGCAGGGTTGGCCGAAATCGTCTCGCCACCACGTCAAACGGGCCACCTGCAACGCTCTCGGGCCTGCTCAGGGGCCACCTCCCGCCGGACTTGCCCGCACCCGGGAGCCCTGGAGCACGAGCACCACCCGCCGCTCCAAGCGCTCGCGCTCCACCAGCGGTCAGCGCGCCCGCTCGGGCAGGTGGAAGGCGTCGCAGACGGCCCGCCACACGGTCTTCACGTCCTCGCCGTCGGCCAGTGCCTGGTTGACGGTGCGGCCGCCGAGGGCGCCGATGACGTGGTCCTTGGCCACGCTCTCGGCGTACGCATCGCCGAACTGCGCGCGCATGTGATCCCAGAAGGCCGTTAGCCGCACGCGGGCCAGGCTACCCCCGCCCCGCCCCACGGGCCCCGCCCCACGGCCTGAGCACGGCCTGAGCACGGTCGTTGCCGGGTTAGTGTTTCGTAACAGAAATAAGTTCTTGCGCTCCCGCGGGCATCGGATGTTACTGTCGTGGTGGAGGACAAGGACTACGCCTAGCCCCCGGAGGCACCCAGTGGCACGCCTGGACGAGAGCCCTGGCCTGTGGCTGGTATCCCGGCGCCACGTCGACCTGCAGCGCGTTTCTAGCGCCATGTGTCGCTCTTCCTGCTGATCCGTCCTTTACGGATCCACCTGCCCTTCTCGGCCGGATAACTCCCGGCACCGTTAGCCATGTCCGCACGCCAGCAGAAGGATGCCGCATGCCGTCGCCGCAACGGCGGGGCCAGGGCCAGTGGGCCCTGGGCCACCTTGAGCCGCTCAACGCCGCCGAAAGATTCAAGAAAGACGATGGCGGACTGAACGTCCGCGACCGGATCGTCAACCACTACGCCAGCCAGGGCTTCGCCTCCATCGACCCGTCCGACCTGCGTGGCAGGTTCCGCTGGTGGGGGCTGTACACCCAGCGCAGGCCGGGGATCGAGGGCGGCCGCACTGGCGCCCTCGAGGATGCCGAGATCGAGGACAGCTACTTCATGATGCGGGTCCGCATCCCCGGCGGCCAGCTGACCGCCGGGCAACTCCGGACGGTGGCCGGCATCGCCAAGGAGTACGGCCGTGACCTGGCCGACATCACCGACCGGCAGAACGTGCAGTACCACTGGATCCGGATCGAGGACGTCCCGGCGATCTGGGCCCGCCTGGAGGAGGCCGGCCTGTCCTCGCTGCAGGCCTGCGGCGACGTGCCGCGCAACATTCTCGGCTGCCCGGTGGCCGGGATCGACTCCGGCGAGATCATCGACGCCACCGCGACGCTGCGCGCCACCGAGGCGGTCGCGGCCCTGAACCCGGAGTTCGAGAACCTGCCGCGCAAGTTCAAGACCGCCATCTCGGGCTGCACCTCGCATTGCACGGCGCACGAGGTCAACGACGTCTCGTTCGTCGGCGTCATCGGGCCGGACGGCACCCCGGGCTTCGACCTGTGGGTGGGCGGCGGCCTGTCGACCAACCCGATGATCGCCAAGCGCCTGGGCGTCTTCGTCCGGCCGGACCAGGTCCCCGCCGTGTGGGCGGGCGTCGCCGGCCTGTTCCGGGACTACGGCTACCGCAGGCTGCGCAGCCGGGCCCGGCTGAAGTTCCTCGTGTCCGACTGGGGCGCGGAGCGGTTCCGCGAGGTGCTGGAAACGGAGTACCTGGACGAGCCGCTGCCCGACGGCCCCGCCCCCGATCGACCGGCGCACGGCAGCCGCGACCATGTCGGCGTGCACCGGCAGCGCGACGGCCGTTATTACGTCGGGGTGGCGCCGCATGTCGGGCGCAGCTCCGGTACCCAACTCTGGCAGGTCGCCGACCTGGCCGAGGCGTACGGCTCCGGGACGATCCGCACGACGACAGAGCAGAAGCTGCTAGTCCTCGACGTTCCGGAAGAAAACCTGGCCGATCTCCTGAGCGCGCTCGACGACCTGGACCTGCAGGCGAAGCCGTCGGTCTTCCGCCGCGGCACGATGGCCTGCACGGGCATCGAGTTCTGCAAGCTGGCCATCGTCGAGACCAAGGGCCGCGCCCGCGACCTCTACACCGAGCTCGGCCGCCGGCTACCGGACTTCGACACGCCCATCACCATCAACGTCAACGGCTGCCCGAACTCGTGCGCCAGATTCCAGCTCGCCGACATTGGCCTGAAGGGATCGATCGTCGACGGGACCGAGGGATTCCAGGTACACCTGGGCGGGTCGCTGGGCGCGGACCCGTCGTTCGGCCGGAAGCTGCGCGGCCTCAAGGTCACTGCAGATGCGCTGCCGGATTATGTCGAGCGGGTGCTGCGCAACTACCAGGCCGACCGGGCGGACGGCGAGCAGTTCGCCATCTGGGTGCGCCGGGCGGACGAGGGGCTGCTGGCATGAGCGGCGAACGCCAGGTGCCGTTCTACTGCCCGTACTGCGGCGAGGAGACGCTGCGCCCGTCCGGGCCCGAGGCCGGCGACTGGGAGTGCGGCGCCTGCGCGCGCGGCTTTCAGCTCCGCTTCGTGGCCGTCCTGCGTCCCCAGGCGCGAGACCCGCTGACCGGGATGGCATCGTGACCGGGTATCCGCTGGAGCTGGACCTGGCCGGGCGCCCGGTCGTGGTGATCGGCGGCGGGCGGGTGGCACTGCGCCGGACCCGCGCGCTGGTCGACGCGGGCGCGCTGGTCACCGTTATCGCGCCCGTGCTCCGCGCCGAGTTCCCCGCCGCGAGTGTGACGCTGCTGCGGCGCGAGTACCGGGACGGCGACCTGGCGGGCGCCTGGCTCGCGCACGCGGCGACGGACGACCCCGCCGTCAACGCGGCCGTGGCGGCGGCGGCCGAGCGCGAGCGGATCTGGTGCGTGCGAGCCGACGACGCCAGCGCCTCGGCCGCGTCGACCCCGGCGGTCACCCGGCACGGCGAGATAACCGTCGCCGTCACCGCCAGCGGTGATCCCCGGCGGTCGCAGGCGCTGCGGGCCGCTATCGCGACGGCGCTCGCCGACGGCAGCCTGCCGGTGCGCCGCCGGGCCCGCCGCCGCGGCACCGTCGGCACCGTCGGCACCGTGGCCCTGATCGGCGGCGGGCCCGGCGATGCCGGGCTCATCACCGTGCTCGGCCGCCGGCTGCTCGCCGAGGCCGACGTCGTGGTGGTGGACAAGCTCGCGCCCCGCTCGCTGCTGGCCGAGCTCGATCCGGACGTCGAGGTCATCGACGCCGGCAAGGCGCCGCACGCGCACAACCTGACCCAGGCGCAGATCAACAACCTGATCGTGGACCGGGCACTGGCCGGCCAGCGCGTTGCGCGGCTCAAGGGCGGCGACCCGTTCGTCTTCGGCCGCGGCGGCGAGGAGGCCCTGGCGTGCGTCCGGGCGGGCGTCCCCTTCCGGGTCGTGCCGGGCGTGACCAGTGCCGTCGCGGTGCCGGCCTATGCCGGCATCCCGGTCACGCACCGCGGCGTCACGCAGGACTTTGCCGTGGTGTCCGCGCACCTGGACCCCTCGCAGCCGGGCGCGACCGTGGACTGGGAGTCGCTGGCCCGCGGCCCCGGGACCCTGGTGCTGCTGATGGGGGTCGCGCACCTGGCGGAGATCTCGGCCGAGCTGATCAAGCGCGGCCGGGATGCGGCCACGCCGGTAGCGGTCATCCGCGACGGCACGATGCCCAGCCAGGACGTGCTGACCTCCACCCTCGGCCAGGTGGCCGCCGACGCCGACCGCGCGGGCGTGCGCCCGCCGGCGGTCGTGGTGATCGGCGAGGTAGTCCGGCTCCGCGAGCTTCTGGAGGTGGCATGAGTAACCCCACACTGCTGGCCGTCGCGCATGGCAGCAAGGATCCTGCCGCGCAGGAGACGGTCGGCGTGCTCGCCCGCCAGATCCGGCGGCTGGCTCCCGTGCTGGACGTGCGCGTCGCGTTCGTGCAGCACGCGGAGCCGTCGCTGCACGCGGAACTCGCCGCCGCGGGTGGCCACACGGTCATCGTTCCGCTGCTGCTGTCCACCGGGTATCACCTGAGGACCGACATCGCCAACGCCGCCACCGCGGCCGGCGCCCAGGTCGCCGACCGGCTGGGGCCCGATCTGCTGCTGGTCACCGCCCTGGCGGGCCGGCTCGCGCAGGCGGGCGTGCCGGACGGGACGCCCGTCGTGCTGGCGGCGGCCGGCTCGTCCGACCCGGCCGCCGAGGCAGACGTCCAGGAGCAGGCCGTGCTGCTCGCCGAGCGGCTGGCCGTGCCCGTCGTCCCCGCGTACGCGGCGGCCGGTCGGCCCAGGGTCCCTGCGGCGGTGGCTGACCTGCGCGAGCGCACCGGCAAGCCCGTGGCCGTGGCGACCTACCTGCTATTTCCCGGCCACTTTCACGACCAGCTCCGCCGCGCAGGGGCCCGCTGGGTCACCGCGCCCCTGGGCGGGCACCCGGCGATGGCGGGCCTGGTGATCGACCGGTACCGCACCGCCTCCCGCCGTCCGGCACTCGCCGCCGCCGGGTAACTCCCGGCCGGGGAGCGCTAGCGGACGCTGCCGTAGGCGAAAATGGCGCCGTCGGAGGCGGTCTTCGTCGCTACCGCGCCCGCTCCCCACACCGCACGGGTTCCGGGGATGGCGGCGAGATCGTCGAGACCCCTGGCGGGCCCGGATGAGATGCGCTTGCGGGTCCACTTGCCGGACTGGGACCGGTGCAGTACCCACGACGGGTTGGTCGGCGGATTGGCGCTGGCCGCGAACCAGAGGCCGCCCTGCCCGTCGGAGATGACCCGGAGCGGCGCGAGCTTCCACGGCACGGTGACCTTGAGCCACCGCGTGCCATTCCAGTGATACGCCACGGTCGGGCCCTGGCCGCCGGACGCTTGTCCGACCGTCCATACGTTGGTCCGGGAGATGGCCGCGATATCACTGAACACAAAGTTCTTCGGAGCGAAGGCGGCTACCCGCGCCCAGCGCTTGCCGTTGTAGCGCACGAGGGAGTCACTGGACGCCGTCGCCGACCCGATCGCCCAGATGTTGCTGGCCGACAGCGCGCTAGCACGCTCGATGCCGCCGGCGGCCCCGCCGAGCTCGGCCCAGTTATGACCGTTGTAGTGCCAGGTGCCCAGGCCGTTAGTAAAGCCGGGGCCGCCGAATACCCAGACGTTCGCGGCGCTGAGCGCGGTGACCCCGGTCAGCTGGTTCTCGCCGCTGGCCGTCCACCGCTTCGCCACCGCCCATTTCTTCCCATTCCAGTGCAGCACGTACTGGCCGAGCCCGCTGATGGCCCAGAGGTTGCTGGCCGACGGCGCGCTGGCGGCCTCGATCACGTCAGTCAGCCCGGCGGGAAGCGATGCCGGGCTCCAGCGCGCGCCGTTCCAGCGCGCGGCGACCGGTCCGCCGCGGAAGGCCGCGTTACCCGTCCCGAAGGCCCACGCGTCGCCCTTGCTCGGCGCGACGACCGCGTAGTAGGCGCTGTACTGAGAAGCCGCGCCGTAGTGATGCCGGTAGAAAACCCGCCAGCCCGTGCTGCTCGCCGCCTGAGCTGGAACGGCAATCGCCGCCGCGAGCGCGACGGCCGACGTCACGGCGCCCGCGAGAACAGCTATCCGGTGAAACCGGCTCATGACAGCCTCCGCTGAAGTCCGCCGCGCGCCACCCGGCACACGGCAGCCGCACATTACCAAATTTACTGATTAAGCAGCGGCGGGGCGGGATGCACGACGGATCGGGCTGTCGGTGGGACGAGGCAGTATGGAGGAATGCCCGTTAGCCCGCCCGCCGCGCCTGAGCAAGGCCTGGACCTCGCCGGGTTCAGCGAGGCGACCAGGGCCTGGTTCACCGCCGCCTTCGCGGCGCCGACCCCGGCGCAGGCGCAGGCGTGGGGAGTGATCGCACGCGGCGAGCACACGCTGGTCATCGCGCCGACCGGGTCGGGCAAGACGCTGGCGGCGTTCCTGTGGGCCATTGACAAGCTGGCGAGCGAGCCGGTTCCGGCCGACCCCAAGCAGCGCTGCCGGGTGCTGTACGTCTCTCCGCTCAAGGCACTCGCCGTCGACGTCCAGCGGAACCTTCGCTCGCCGCTGACGGGCATCGGGCACGCGGCGCGGCGGCTCGGGCTGGCCGAGCCGGACATCAGGGTCGGGGTCCGGACCGGGGATACGGCGGCCGACGAGCGCCGCAAGCTGGCCGGCAAGCCGCCGGACATCCTCATCACCACGCCCGAGTCGCTCTACCTCATGCTGACCTCGCGAGCCCGCGAGACCCTGCGCAGCGTGCAAACCGTGATCATCGACGAGGTGCACGCGCTGGCCGGCGGCAAGCGCGGCGCCCACCTGGCGCTATCCCTGGAACGGCTGGATGCCCTGCGTGCGGCGCAGGACGAGGAGCGGGGGGTTCCGGGGGGTCGCCCCCCCGGGCCGGTACAGCGGATCGGGCTGTCGGCGACCGTCCGGCCGCCGGAGGAGGTCGCCGCGTTCCTCGGCGGCGCGCTGCCGGTCAGCATCGTCACGCCGCCCAGCGAGAAGCAGCTCGACCTGAAGATCGTGGTACCGGTCGAGGACATGGCCGACCTGCAGACGGCCGCTGGCGGGCCGGGCAGGCGGCCGGGCAGCGGACCGGGCAGGCCGGGCGGCCGGGCCGACGCAGACGAGTTCGAGCCGGGCTCGGGTGACCCGGTCCGCCAGCACTCGATCTGGCCGCACGTCGAGGAGCGTGTCCTGGACCTGATTCAGGGCCACCGCTCCACGATCGTCTTCGCCAACTCGCGCCGCCTGGCCGAGCGGCTGTGCGCCCGGCTCAACGAGCTGGCCGCCGAGCGCGCGCAGGAGCAGTTGGCCGACGCCGAGCTGGCCGAAGCAGCCGCTCTGGGCCAGGCGCCGCCCGCGGAGATGATGGCCCAGGCCGGAGCGGGATCCGGAGCGCCGCCGATCGTGGCCCGCGCCCACCACGGCTCGGTGTCCCGGCAGGAACGGACCCAGATCGAGGAGGCGCTCAAGGCCGGGCGGCTGCCCGCCGTGGTGGCGACCTCCAGCCTGGAGCTCGGCATCGACATGGGCGCGGTCGATCTCGTCATCCAGGTCGAGTCGCCGCCGTCGGTCGCCAGTGGCCTGCAGCGAACCGGCCGCGCGGGACACAACGTGGGCGACGTCTCCCGCGGCGTGTTCTTCCCGAAGTACCAGGGCGACCTGGTCCAGTCGGCGGTGGTCATCCAGCGCATGCAGGCGGGCCAGATCGAGGAGCTGCGCATGCCGCGCAACCCGCTCGACGTGCTGGCCCAGCAGATCGTCGCGATGACCGCGATGGACGACTGGGAGGTCGGCGACCTGGAGCGGACAGTGCGCCGGGCGGCTCCATTCAGCGGGCTGACCCGCCCGGTGCTCGACGCGGTGCTCGACATGCTGGCCGGCCGGTACCCGAGCGAGGACTTCGGCGGCCTGCGGCCGCGGGTGATCTGGGACCGCACGACGGGCGTCCTGCGCGGCCGCCCCGGCGGCCAGCGCGTGGCGGTCGGCAACGGCGGCACGATCCCCGACCGCGGGCTGTTCGGCGTGTTCCTGGCCGGCGGTCAGCGGGACCGCTCGGGACGGCACTCGCGCCGGGTCGGCGAGCTCGACGAGGAGATGGTCTACGAGTCCCGGGTGGGGGACGTGTTCGTCCTCGGCGCCAGCTCGTGGCGGATTGAGGACATCACCGCCGACCAAGTGCTGGTCTCCCCCGCACCGGGCCAGCCCGGCAAGCTGCCGTTCTGGCATGGGGATGCGCCCAGCCGCCCCGCCGAGCTCGGTGCCGCGATCGGCGCCTACTGCCGCGAACTGGGGGCGGCGGGCGATGAGCAGGCCACGGCCCGGCTGCGCCGTGCGGGTCTCGACGAGCTGGCCGCGTCCAACCTGATCTCCTACCTCGCCTCGCAGCGGGAGGCCACCGGCTACCTGCCCGACGACCGGACGCTGGTGGTCGAGCGGTTCCGCGACGAGCTAGGCGACTGGCGCCTCGTGCTGCACAGTCCCTACGGGGGAAAGCTGCACGCGCCCTGGGCGCTGGCCATCGCGGCCCGGCTGCGGGAGCGCTACGGCGGGATGGACGTGCAGGCGGTGCACACCGACGACGGGATCATCATCCGGGTTCCCGATGCCGACGACCCGCCGCCCGCCGGCATCGCCCTGCTCGACCCCGATGAGGTCGAGCAGCTGGTGACCGCCGAGCTGGGCGCTTCCGCGCTGTTCGCCTCGAGGTTCCGGGAATGCGCGGCGCGCGCGCTGCTGCTGCCCAGGCGCCAGCCCGGCCGCCGTACGCCGCTGTGGCAGCAGCGCCAGCGCTCGGCCCAGCTGCTGTCGGTGGCCAGCCAGTACGGGACCTTCCCGATCGTGCTGGAGACGGTTCGCGAGTGCCTGCAGGACGTGTTCGACGTCCCCGGCCTGACCAGCCTGATGCGTGACCTGGCGGCCAGGCGAGTCCGGCTGGTGGAGGTCGAGACGCCGGCGCCGTCCCCGTTCAGCCGATCGCTGCTCTTCCGCTATGTCGGCGCGTTCATGTACGAGGGCGACGCGCCGCTGGCCGAGCGGCGCGCTCAGGCGCTGGCCCTGGATTCGGCGCTGCTCGCGGACCTGCTGGGCCAGGCCGACATGCGGGAGCTGCTCGATCCCGTGGTGGTCGACGAGACCGAGCGGGAATTGCAGCGGCTGGCGCCGGGCCGGGCCTGCCGGGACGCCGAGGCGGTCGCCGACCTGCTGCGCAGCCTCGGGCCGCTGACCACGGCCGAGGCGGCGGAGCGCGCCGCGGAGCCGTCGGCCGCGGCCGGCTGGCTCGCCGGGCTGCTGGCCCAGCGCCGCGTGCTGGACGTGCGGATCGCCGGGCAGCAGCGGTGGGCGGCCATCGAGGACGCCGGCCGGCTGCGCGACGCGCTGGGCGTCGCGCTGCCGCCTGGCGTGCCGGACGCGTTCACCGAGCCGGTCAGCGACCCGCTCCGCGACCTCGTGCTCCGCTACGCCCGGACGCACGGGCCGTGCACCGCGATCGAGGTCGCCGAACGCTACGGGCTCGGGGTCGCCGTGGTCAGCGGGGCGCTGCACCGGCTGGCCGCGGAGGGCGGCGTCGCCGAGGGTGAGTTCCGGCCGGGCGGGCGGGGAACCGAATGGTGTGAGGCCGGCGTGCTCCGGCTGCTGCGGCGCCGCTGCCTGGCCAAGCTGCGCAAGGAGGTCGAGCCGGCGCCGCCCCGCGCGTTCGGCGCCTTCCTGCCCGCCTGGCAGCACGCCGGGCAGCCGGCGCCGACGGCCCGGGGCCGGACCGGTGCCCGCGCCGGGTCCGGCGCAGCCGCCCGGGTCGAGGCCGTCTATGAGGCGGTCGAGCAGCTGGCCGGCGCGGCGGTGCCGGCCTCGGCGCTGGAGACCCTGGTGCTGCCCGGCCGGGTGCCCGGCTACTCCCCGGCCCTGCTGGACGAGCTGACCGCCGCCGGCGACGTCGTCTGGTCGGGCGCCGGGGCCCTGCCCGGCGGGGACGGCTGGCTGGTGCTCGCGCCTGCCGAGACCGCGCCGCTGTTGCTGCCCGAGCCCGGCGACATCACGATGACTCCGGTGCACGACGCGCTGCTGTCCGTGCTGGACGGCGGGGGCGCGCTCTTCTTCCGGGCGCTGGCCGACCGGGCCGGGGCGGTGCTGGCCGCCGACCGGCCCGGCGCTAGCCGGACCGGGGACCAGGCGGTCGCGAGCGCGATCTGGGACCTCGTGTGGGCAGGCCGGCTGACCAATGACACGCTGGCGCCCCTGCGCACCGTGCTGGGCAGCGGCCGCCCCGTCGCGCCCGCCTCGCCGACGGGGCCGGCGGGGCCGGCGCGGTCGCGCGCGGGCGGCGGCCTGCAGCTGTCGGGCCGCCGGGGCGTCGGCGCTGGCCGACGGCCGGGTTACGGCCGGGCGGTGCTGCCGTCCCGCAGCGGGCCGCCGACGGTGAGCGGCCGGTGGTCGCTGCTGGCCCCGCCGGAGACCGACCGGACCAGGCGGCTGCATGCCCTGGCGATCACGCTGCTCGAGCGGCACGGCATCGTGCTCCGGGGAGCGGTAGCGGCGGAGCGGGTGCCCGGCGGCTTCAGCGCGATTTACCCGGTACTGCGGGCGATGGAGGATGGCGGGCAGTGCCGCCGCGGTTACTTCGTCGAAGGGCTCGGGGCGGCCCAGTTCGCGCTGCCCGGTGCCGTGGACCGGATGCGGGCGCTGGCCGAGACCCTGCCGGGCCAGACCCTGCCGGCGGCGGCCGAGCCAGACTGGAACATCCACCCTGCCCCTGCCCCTGCCCCCGCCCCCGCCGATCAGCCGGACTGGGCGGCCCAGCTTCCCTCGATCGCGCAGCTTCCCTCGATGACACCGGTCCGCCCGGATCCTCCCGTGATGGTGCTCGCCGCGGCCGATCCGGCGAACGCCTATGGCGCCGCGCTGCCGTGGCCGGAGCGGCCGGAGGAGACGGCGGGCGGGCACCGGCCCGGCCGCAAGGCGGGTGCGCTTGTCGTCCTGGCCCGCGGCGAGCTCGTGCTTTATGTCGAGCGGGGCGGGAAGACCCTGCTGTCCTGGAGCAGCGACCCGGACGTCCTGGAGCCGGCGGCCCGCGCGCTGGCCGCCGCCGGGCGGGCCGGGGCGCTCGGGAGGCTCACCGTCGAGCGGGCCGACGGGGAGACGGTCTACGATTCGCCGCTGGCCCACGCGCTGGAGGCCGCCGGATTCCGGCCGACCCCACGCGGCCTGCGGCTGCGAAGCTAGCGCCGAAGGGTCAATAGCCCGCAAAACGGCCGCGCAGCGCCCTGGCCACTTGACACGCTCGGAACCTGTCAGCAGATTTAGCTGGTGATCTACGAGAGTCCGGGGAGGTAGCAGCGTCGCATGGCGTCCACGCAGACCAGCCGCACTCGCGGCGCGGTGAGCCGGCCCCGCGACTGGCCCAAGCGGCTCGCCTGCTGGTCTAAGCGGCCCTGGGCCGTCCGCCTGATCACCGCCGGCGCCTGGGCGGCCGCCCTCGCCCTGATCTGCGACCTGGCCTTCCGGGCCCTGACCGTCCGGAGCCACCGCCACCGGTTGGCCGACCTGCACGTCTACCGCAACGGCGGCCTGGCCATCCTGCACGGGACGCACCTGTACTCGATGGTGACCAACGGGAAGCTGCTGTTCACCTATCCCCCGGTGTCGGCGATCCTGGGCGTGCCGCTGACCTGGGTCTCCTGGCGGACGGCGCAGATCGCGTGGATGACCATGATCTACCTGCCGCTGGGCATCGTGATCTGGCTGGCCTTCCGCCCGCTGCTGGCCCGGGCCGGACGATATGCCCCGGCCGTCCTCGCCGCCCTGCTCGCGGGCTGCGCGCTGCTGACGCCGATGCGCCAGGAGGTCGGTTACGGCCAGATCGACATCTTCCTGGTGGCCCTGTGCACGGTGGACTGCACGGCGCGCCGCACCTGGTGGCCACGCGGCGCCCTGATCGGCCTGGCCACCGCGGTCAAGCTGGTGCCCGGCGTGTTCATCATCTACCTGCTGATCACCGGGCGCCGCAAGGCGGCCGGCGTGGCCGCGCTGTCGTTCGCGGCCTGGACCGGCCTGGCCTGGCTGGTAGCCCCCGCCGACTCCGCCGCGTACTGGACCAGCGCGGTGTTCAACGCTCACCGGCTCGGGCCAAACGCCATATCCGGCAACCAGTCGCTGCGTGGCGTCCTGCTGCGCGCGTTCTTCCCGGCTCCGCCGCCGACCGCGGTGTGGATCGCCCTCGTGCTCGTGGTGGCCGCGGCCGGATTCGCGGCCGCGCGGCGAGCCTGGCAGCGCGGGTTCCAGGTCGGCGGCGTCGCCATCACCGGCCTGCTCGCGGCGCTGCTGTCGCCGGTGGCCTGGATCCACCACTACTGCTGGATCATCGTGGCGATCGGCGCCATCGCGGGCGACTGCCGCCGCGGGCGGCGAGTGATCACCGCGATCACGGTCGGCAGCCTGTTCATGAGCGTCCTGCCGACCTACGGCGGATACCTGTACTTCTCCCGCATCCTGCCGGGGCTGCCCGCCATGGTGCTGACGGACTCATTCGCTCTCGCGGCGCTGGCGCTCATCTGGATCATCTGGAAAATCGCGGTCACGGATACCGACCGGCAGTTGCTGTCGGCGGTCTCCGGCTTGACGGGCCAGCCAAGGCCCACGGCGATGTTTGGATCTCGCGTGGGGGGCATGACGCACTGGGTGAGCGCAGACCACCGGAGCTCACGCGGAGGTACAGCAATGAGCACCAGCACCCGCGGCCACACCCTGACCCGCGATTGACCCCTGCGATTGAACCCCCCAGCCCGGGTAACTAGTTCCCACGCCCGGGCAGCAGGTCTAGGAGGACCTCCGAATGAAGATCGCAACCGGATTGACGTTAATAGCAATAGGAGCTGTGCTCGCCTTCGCCGTGAAGGGTCATCCCTGGTTCCTGAACCTGCAGGTCTGCGGCTGGATCATCATGGCGGTCGGAGTGGCCGGGCTAGCCATCCCGCGTAGTGGCTACGGCTGGCTGCGGCGCCAGATGGTCATACGGCGCGGGCCGGACGGCCGCCAGGTGGCGGGAATGCGGCAGCGGCGCAACCCGCCCTACATCATGATCAACCCGGCCGCCGCGGCCGAGCCCTCCGTCGGCGGCGAGACCGCGCCGATTCCCGGGGTACCCGGCTACGCCGAGCCCCAGGACTACGTGGACAGCGCCCGCGTGGTTCCCGATGAAGAGGTCGTCGAGGAATACTTCCCGGAGTAACGGCTGCCGAAGGCTGGCGGCCCAGGAGTCGGGTGCTCAGAAGTCGGGCGGCTCGCCGACGCGCAGGGCGAGCATCGTCATCTCGTCGCGGACCTGGCTGTCACAGAACTCCAGGACGCGCCGCCGCATGCGGGACACGATATCGGCGGGTGACCTCCCCGCGAGCGCCGCGAGCTCGTCGGTGAGCTGATCCCCGAAATAGCCCTGCTGCGGACTGCGCGCGTCGGTGACACCGTCGGTGAAGAAGAAGAGGACGTCGCCCGCCGACAGCTCGAGCTCCTGGGCCGACGGCTCGGCATCCGGGAAGATGCCCAGGGGCTGCCCGCCGCCGCGCAGCTGGCGCGTCTGGCCGCCGGAGGTGACCAGGGTCGGCGCGGGCTGCCCGGCGCTGCCGAGGACTACCCGCAGGATCCCGTCCGCCCAGCGCAGGTGGATGGCGTGCGCCGTGACGAAGTCACTGTCGAGCCGCTCGGCCAGCAGGATCTCGTTCGCGCCGCGCAGCACCCCGGCCGGGTCCTGATTCGACCGGGCGATGACCCTGATGGCGTGCTGAGCGGCGGACGTCAGCGGTATCACGTCGAGTCCGGTGCCGCAGACTTCGCCGATCGTGATCCCCCAGCCCTCGGGGGTCCGGTAGGCATCGTAGAAGTCGCCCCCGACGTCCGGCCCGGCAGCGGACGCGATATGCGTCGTGGCGATCTCGACCCCGGGGATGTGCAGGAGCTCCGGCGGAAGCAGGCTCGCCTGCAGCGCCTCGGCTACCTCGCTGCGCCGCCGGAACATCCGGTAAGCCCGGATCGCGAGCGCGAGCTGCTCCCCGATCTCCTCGGCGATCGCCACGTCGGCCATCCCGAAATGCCCCTCGCTGGCCCGCCGCAGCAGGGTCAGGGCTCCGTAGCTGTGCTCGCTGTCGGACAGCGGCACGCACAGCACCGAGGTGGCTCCCATCAGCATGACCAGCGGGATCCCGTCAGGGCCGGCGCCCAGGCTGTCGGTGTCCTCGGCGTGCGTGACCAGCAGGGAGCTGGCGGACTCGTGCACGAGGGACGGCGCCGACCCGGGCTCCGGGATGATGCCAGAAACGGTCCGGGCCAGTTCCTCCGCCGCGGGCTCATCGGGGCCGATGACGAACTGGCGCCGCAGGCTGCCGCGGTGCTCCACGTCGACGATGACCCAGGCCGCGAGCTCGCTGACCAGCAGCCGGGCGCAACGCTGGAGGGTAGCGGACTCGCTGAGGGTGATGTTCTCCAGCAGCAGCCGGGTGGCGGCCGCCGCGAGGTCCAGCCGCCTGGTCAGCTGCTTGACCAGCCTCAGGTCGGTGTGCTCGCCCTCGCGGTCCTCGACGCCGGCGTCGTTGCGATCCGCGCGAGCCGCCGCAGTGGCCTCGACGCGATCCGTCCGCGGCGCGAGGCCGGCCGAGTCGCGATCCGCCCCGGCCGCGGCGCCGGTGACAGCGACGATCAGCTGATCGGAGTCGCCGCGAAGCCCGGCCAGGCAGACAGTCAGCTCGCAGTTCACGAGGCCGTCCGCACCGAGCAGGCTGCCGGTGAGCCGCGCGGACTTGCCCGTCCGGAAGGCGTCGGCGAGCTGGGTCTGCAGCCGCGCCCGGACCGGCATGTCGACCAGGGCGGCGAACTGCTTACCCGTGGCGTAGCCGGGTCCCGAGCCGAGCAGCCGGGCGGCGGCGGAGTTGACGCGACGGATGATCGTGTCCTGGCCCAGCAAGAACACCGGCAGCGGCAGTTGCTGGAATACCGCGTGCAGCAGCCGACGCTCCGCGTGCACGGCCCCCGACGGCCCTCGATCCGCGTCAGCGGGCTTGTGCCGCGCCAGCGCCTCGGCCGCAGCCTCAAGCTCGGCGAGCGCGACGTCCAGGATCGGCCTGAGCTCGGCTCCGGGAAGGGCAGCGGCCAGCCTGAGCTCGGCGCCGCGCGACCGCTTGGCGGCGGATGCCGTGCTCGGGCCCGGCTCACGGCGAGCCGGGCGGTTCACACCCCGGTCGCGGGGAGCGGGCCTAGGCGCCATCGGTCTCCAGTCAGATGCCGTCGCCGCCCGAGTCGATGATCCTGGCGGCGACCTCAGTTACCTTAATGTTGCGTTGCTGCGAGATATGCCGCATTCGCTGGAGAGCCTCGGCTGCGCTGCAGCCAAGGGCATGCATGAGCATGCCCTTGGCCTGATCGACCAGCTCCCGCGACTGCGCGGCGTCGAGAAGCTGCAGGGCCGTCCGCCGGGAGTCGCCGTACTCGGAGGCGTTGCCCAGCATGGCGCCCCCGAGGGCGACCAGAAGCTCGGCGAGCGGAAGCTGGTCGGGGTCTATCGCCCGCGGCCGCGCGCCGGACAGCGTCAGCGTCACCGCCGTGGCCCCGGCCCGGTGCGCCAGGGTGACCGAGCAACGGACCCCGCACCGCAGCGCCGCGCCAGCGTACTCCGGCCAGCGGTCCTCCACGAGGGTGTCCCGGCAGCTCACCGGGCCGGCCCCGGTCATGGCCAGCAGCGCGGGCCCGCGGCCGGCCGCGCGTTGCACGTCGGTCAGCTCGGCAAGGTCGGGATGGCTGGCGGCGGCGACCACCATCTCGTCGTCGCGCCACATGGCGGCGTCGGCACCCGAGCACGCCGGCACCTGGAGCGCGGCGAGCGTCACGAGCCGGTCCAGGGCCCGAGGCTCGGAGGTGTTGGCGATCCTGAGCAGGTCAGCGGTCTGAGCGGCAAGATCTCGGCTCAGCACTGCTGTCTCCTCTCCATGCGGGCAAACCGCGACGATGACGACGGCCGAAAGCTCCTGACTCAATGCTGCCATCGCGACCGCAGAGCGAACACCCCGCTGACACCCGCTGATACCCGCGAACCCCCGCGGGCGCGACACACCGCGCGGATCCGGGCTCCGCCCGGGTGGGCACACGCTACTCGACGGGCCGCACTCCGCGTTCCGGTGCGCGGTGGCGAGCACGGCGCCGGAGACCGGCCGCAGCCCTAGCTAGCCCAGGCACATGCGCATGCGGACGGCCGTCCCGCGCCGCCCCGTGCGCAGTTCCACGAGGTCGCACACCTGGTGCACCACCCACAGGCCTAGCCCGCTCGCCTCGGGCGGCCGCCTCCGGCCCGCCAGCGGGTCGGTGATCCAGCCCTGATCGTTAACCTGGCAGATGACCTCGGCCCGGTTGTGCCAGACGCGGACGATGCCGCCCGCCGCCGTGTGCCGGAGCGTGTTCGCGGAGACCTCACCGACGGCGAGCACCAGGTCGGCGGTCCGGTCCGCACCGAGGCCGGCCCGCTCAGCATGGCGGCTCACCAGCGCGCGGACCGGGCGAAGATCGCGGCTGTACGCCAGCTCCTCCGCCCCGGCGGGGGGCGGCGACAGCGGCCGCGCGGCCGCCCGCGGAACGCGCCCCGCCGCGTACTCGGGGCTCGGCTGGGGCCCCAGCGACGTGCGGATAACGGGATGCGTGCGGCCGGCCTGTGCTGTGATCCTGGGGGCGAGCTGGCCGACGTTATAGGGGCACAAGACGGTGACCGGCGTCGCGGCGAAGGCCATGTTGATGAGCGCCTCATGCCGGACGGTCTCGCGGACCTCCGCCGCCGACCGGGCCAGCCACACGGACTCGCCCAGGACCCGCACATTGCGGCCCGGATGCCGGCCAATGAAGTCCCACACGGCCGAGATGATCCGGCCGGGATTTCGGCCGAGCTTCCCCATGTCAGCGAACGTCAGGCCACGACCCTGCCCGTTCAGGCCCGTCTCCAGCAACTCGGCGGCGGGCGGCGGCACGATCGCCAGGACCGGCTCGGCGGCCGCCAGTCCCTCCTGGATGAACGGCAGAACGGCAGGCAGGTAGTCCTTCGGGCCGTCGTAATAGGCCGCCTCATGGCGGCATTCCCCGCCCGCGGCTTGCCCCGAGTCCATCGCTGTCACCGGTTCCGCTGCCTGGTGTCGTCCCCTGCCGCCCAGCATGGCTGGCTGAGTAAGCCGCTCCCTGCCCCGCCTGCCGGGTTGCATGCATGCAACCCGGGGTCCTGGGGCCAGCGAGGAAGTTGCGGCACTGCGAGGCGAGAGTCATAATACCTCCCGCGGCGAAGTCCTATTTCGCTGCATACGAGTCCAGAGACGCGGCTCGGCTGCATGGCCCCTGCTTGCCGACGGAGCGTCGTGACGTCTCTGGAAGATTTTCCGATTCAGTGGGCCGGCCCACTCGCTGTCGTCACGCTGCCCGGCGAGATCGACATCTCCAACGCCGACCAGATCCGGGACACCTTGCTCGCGGTCCTGAACCGGGACGTCACGATGCTGGTCGTGGACATGACCGGGACGACGTTCTGCGGTTGCGCCGGGGTTAGTGCCGTCGCCCGCGCACACCAGCGCGCGACCGCCAACCGGGCCCTGGTCCGGGTGGCCATCCGGACTCCCGTCGTCCGGCGGGTGTTCGCCATCACGGGCGTAGATCGCCTGGTCTCGATTTTCGGCAGCGTGGGCGCGGCCACCGAGGGCGCGGCCATGGCCGGCGCGGCCACGGCGGGGCCGGCCGCCGCACCGACCGCACCGGCTCTCGAACCGACCGCACCTGCTCTCGAACCGACCGCACCTGCTCCCGAGCCGACCGGACCTGCTCCCGAGCCGACCGCGGACGGGGCCGGGCCGTCTGAGCTAGCCGTCTCAGGCGGGGGCGCCGGCTAGCTCAGACGGCCGCTAGGCGCGCTCGAACGGCGGCGGCTGCGGGTGCTCGCCGGCCACGCTCGCCACGACCTCCGTGGCCACGTCGCGAAGCTTGACGTTGCGGTTCTGCGAGGCCGCTCGTAGCGCCCCAGAGGCTTGCTACGCCTCGCCCTCCGGCAAGCTGGCCGTGATGGCCTCCTGCACGGTGTCGAACATCGGCAGGCGGTCCGCCAGGCCAGTGATCCACAGCGTCTTGACGTAGCGATAGCGGGCGCCGGCCAGCGCCAGCGTGCCGCCGCGGCCCGTGAGCTTCTTCCAGTGCCCCACGACGACCGCCAGCGAGCTGGTGTCCATGAAATCGACGGCCGCCAGGTCGAGAATTACGGTCGTTGAACCGCGCCGCGCCTCGGTCAGGCTGCTGTCGAGCTCGGGACTGGTGACGATGTCCAGGTCCCCGCGGGCAGTGATGACGACGGTGCCGCCCATGCGCTGCGACGAGAGTTCGAGTGCATCCACGAAGGCCCCAGGAAAGCGAAGTCGAGACACCGAGTCCAGACAACGGACTTCAGATGATCTCATCGTATTCGCCAGCGGTTCTGTCCCGGGCCCCGCATGGGCGCAAGAAGTCGGGGAACAAAGGTTCCCTGAGTGACCCCGCGATGCCAGGAGCACGGACCTGTATGGAGTTTCCGCAGGGTGTCAACGTCACTGACGGCGCTGCCGTCGGCCTGCGCCATCAGGCGCTCGCCTACCGGGGCAGCGCCGAGTGCCTCGCGTCCGTGCTCTCCTTCGTCCGCGACGGGCTCCGGCGGGACGAGGCTGTGTCGGTGGGGGTCGGCAGGCCCGTGACGCGCCTGCTGCGGCAGGCTCTTCCGGACGAGGAACCGCGCATCGCCTTTACCGACATGACCGAACTGGGCCGCAATCCGGGCCGGATCATCGCGGCCATGTCGGACTTCGCCAGCAGGAACGCGGGCCGGGCGGTCCGTTTCGTCACCGAGCCATTCTGGCCGACGCGGTCGCCGGCCGAGGTCATCGAGGCGACGCGGCACGAGGCGCTCGTCAACCGGGCGTTCGCCGGAGCGCCAGTGACCGCGCTCTGCCTGTATGACGCCGGCGCCCTGGACCCCGCCGTGCTGCTGACCGCCCATCAGACGCACCCGGTCATCGTCTCCGACGGGCAGGCCCAACTCAGCCTGGGCTATGCGACGCCCGCCGCCATCCCGCCCGAGTGTGAGCGCGCGCTTCCGCCGCCGCCGCCCTGGGCCAGCTTCCTGCCCTATGCAGGCGACCTCCGCCCGGTCAGGACGCTGGTCGCGCGGTACGCGACCTTGGCCGGGCTGCCTGCCGGCCGCGCCGCCGACCTCGTGCTCGCCGCCAGCGAGATCGCCGCCAATACGCTCCGGCATACCGGCGGCCACGGCACGCTGCATGTGTGGCGCACCCCCGACGAGTTCATCTGCCAACTCCGCGATCAGGGCCATATCGCCGATCCGCTCGCCGGCCGCCGCCGCGCCGCGGGCCTCGGGGGACACGGGCTCTGGGTGGTCCATCAGGTTTGCGACCTAGTGGAGCTGCGCACCGGCCCGTCCGGGACAGTCCTGCGGCTGCACATGCGCCGGTTATCCCGCCCATCGCCAGGACCTTCCGGGGTGTCTAAACCAACGCGATCTGGTGGAGGGCGGGTGCGTAGCCGTCGGCTTCACGGCAGGCTGCTTGTTGGTTGGCCGCCGCGCGTTCGTCTGGGAAACGCCTGAAGCCGATTGGCGCGTAGCTCAGACGGCAGCTGGGTGTGGCCGCGCGCCGTGGGCGGCCCGTACCTCGGGAGACGGGCGGTGTGGTGTGTCGTGGGCTGTCAGCCTGCCCGGCATGTCCGTAGCTGCGGCCGAATCACCAGGCCCGTAGCTGCCAGCCCGGAGGCGCGACCCTGTGTTAGACATCCCAAGGGCTTAGATGTCAAGCGGCGAGGGTTTCGGTGTGTGCGGCTGCGTTTGGCCAGGCGGTTGCCTCGTCGTAGCGGGTGCGGGTTTTGAGGCAGCCGTGCAGGATGCCGACGAGGCGGTTGCTGAGCTGGCGGAGTGCGGCGTTGTGGCCCAGGCCGCGGGCGCGCTGCCGGTCGTAGTAGGAGCGGGCTCCGGGTGATGCGGTCAGCGCGGCGAAGGCCTGGGAGTGCAGAGCGTCGGTGAGGCGGTTGTTGCGGATGAACCGGGCCAGGACGATTTTGCTGCGCCCGGATGCGCGGGTGATGGGGCTGGAGCCGGCGTAGTTCTTGCGGGCCCTGGCGGAGGCGTAGCGGCCGGGTGCGTCCCCGAACTCGGCGAGCGCCCGGGCGCCGTTCACGGTCCCGATGCCGGGCTGGGAGAGGTAGATCTCAGCGTCCGGGTGCTGGAGAAAATGGGCTTCCACCTGGCTTTCCAGTCGCCTGATCTGCTCATTAAAGGTGGTCAGGACGGCTGCGGTGGCCTGCACGGCAGCGGCGTAGGCGGCGGTGACCGCGGCGGGCTGGGCCAGCTGCGGGGCGCGCAGCGCGTCTTTGATCGCCCGGGCCCTGGCGGGCACGTCGCGGCGGCGGGCCCGCTTGAGCGCGGCGCTGATCTGGGCGGCTGTCAGCTTCGCCGCAGCCTCGGGGGCGGGGGCCCGCACCAGCAGCTCCAGGGTGTCCGCAGAGGTAAGGCCCAGCTCGGCGAAGGCTGCCAGCGCGGCAGGGAAGAACTCGCGCAGCGCTGACCGCAGCCGCAGGGTGTGCCGGGTGCGTTCCCAGATCAGCGTCTGGTGCGCGCGGGCGGCCACCTTGATCGCCTGCCCTCCGGCGGTGTCGGCGGCCACGGCCCGCAGCTGGTGCCGCTCGGCGCGGACCATGTCGGCCAGGGCGTGCGCGTCAGCGGCGTCGCTCTTGGCACCGGAGAGGTTGTAGCGCTCCTTGAACCGCGCGACCTGCTTCGGGTTCAGCCCGTAGACCTGGTAGCCGGCCGCGGCCAGCGCCTGCACCCACAGCCCCCGGTCGGTCTCGATCGCCACCGCTACCCGGCCAGGATTACCATCCTGGCCGAGGTGCGCGGCGATCAGCTCATGCAGCCGGGCGATCCCGGCCGCGCCCTCCGGCAGCCGCCTGGCGGCCAGCTTGCGGCCCGCCTCGTCCTGGATTTCCACATCGTGGTGCTCTTCGGACCAGTCATCCCCGACGAACAGCAGCATCTCATTTCTCCCTGCATAGGATCACCATGGTTGCCTGGTCTCGGCAGCCTGCGGGAGAACGGCTCGCGCCCTAATGGATCAGTGCTCACGCCTCAGCGGGCACGACAGCCCAACAGCGGTCAGCTCTCCCGGTCACTGGCGGGGGCACGGTCTAACACTAGGACTCACATGGTCCTGGTGGAGTTCGGTGCTCACCCGCCAGCGGCTACCGGCCCGAGTCTGTACCTCCCGCAAACCCTGCTCCTCACGGGGCTGGTGTTCTGCGCGGGACTGACCCGGTAACCACCATTAGGTGGGGTAGCTGTCGGGTTCGGTGCGATAGGTGCGGCCTGCGGGGGTGGTCCACTCGAAGTGGCCGGGGGCGGGCTGTCGGAGGGTCCAGCCGGGTTGCTGCTTGATTTTGTGGTGGGTGCGGCAGCCGCCGCCGATGTTGCAGGGGCAGGTGGGTCCGCCTTTGTGCCAGGGGGTGGTGTG
>Ga0066790_10000012_pt1 | contig 39728 bp, 34 predicted proteins | sample OrgsoiDNA2013050_FD_70963 | JGI IMG/M metagenome (GOLD analysis project Ga0066790, IMG submission 70963) | Permafrost soil microbial communities from the Arctic, to analyse light accelerated degradation of dissolved organic matter (DOM) -... | ecosystem: Environmental > Terrestrial > Soil >...
GCCGACTGCTCCGCCTCGGCCTGCTGCTCCGGGGACTGATAGAAGATGGCCGAGCGGTACTGGGTCCCGACGTCATTGCCCTGCCGCATGCCGTCGGTGGGGTTGTGTGCCTCCCAGAACACCTTGAGCAGGTCCGAGTAGGAGACCTTGGCCGGGTCGAATACCACCCGGACGGCCTCCGAGTGGCCGGTCCGGCCGCTGCAGACCTCCTCGTAGGTGGGGTTGGGCGTGAAGCCGCCCGCATAGCCCACCGCCGTGGAGACCACGCCCGGCGTCTGCCAGAAGTTCTTCTCCGCGCCCCAGAAGCAGCCCAGCGCGAACTCGGCGACCTGGGTGCCGGCCGGGTACGGCGGCCGCAGTGGCGTACCGAGGACCTCGTGCCGATCCGGAACCGGCAGCTGTGCCGTACGTCCCGGCAGGGCCTCCTCCGCGGTGACCATCCGCGTCTTGTGCATACCGAATATGCTCACGGCTGCCTCCTCGCATGACCCGTGTCAGCGGAGTCCGTGACCCGGCAATTCCTGCCGTCTGTTTCCGAGACTCCGTACAGGTTCGGCAACAAAATTCGGCCGACCGCGATTCCCGGCTCAGGGCCGGGAGGCGGCTCCCCGGCGGCGGCGCAGCCGCAGGCCCGGCGAGCCGGATCCGGCGGCCTGGCCGGCTGGCCAGACCCAGTAGCCGACCGGGAAGAGCCGGATGTGCAGGCGCTCGGAGATGAGACCCCACAGGCCGCGGGGAGCCCAGATCGCCACCGCGATGGCGATGGCGCCGAGCACGATGAAATACCACGTCCCGTAGCTGGCCAGCCACTGCTGCAGGACGAAGAACACGATCGTGCCGAGTATCGGTCCCTCGATCGTGCCGATGCCGCCGATCAGGCAGGCGAAGACCATCTCCGCCGTCCACTGCACCGAGAAGGCTGCTGTTGGCTGCACGAATGGCTGGCTGATGATTTCCAGTCCGCCGGCCGCGCCGCAGCCGGTCGCCGCGATGACGAACACGAGCAACTGCGCCCGGGACACCCGCGCGCCGACACTCCGCGCGCCGGTCTCGTCGTCGCGCACGGCGGTCAGCACCAGGCCGAGGCGGCCGCGCAGGATGGCGTAGAGGCTGACCAGGACGATCACCGCGACGGCGAGGGCCACCCAGTAGGTGTACGCGTTCAGGAGGGTGTTGCTGACGGTCGGCATGCTGGGCAGCGGCTCGCCGGTGCCCCCGCCGAGGGACGCGAACCGGATGACGATCAGGTAGCAGATCGACGCGATGACCCAGGTCGCGATCGCGAAGTAGCCGCTGCGCAGGCGTGACAGCAGCCACCACACGACCAGCCCGACGACGCCGGAGCCCAGCGCGGCGACCGGCAGGCCGATGAACGGGTCGATCCCGTGCAGTCCCACGATGAGCACGAAGTAGGAGCCCAGGCCGATGAAGGCCTGCTGGCCGACGGAGACCAGGCCGGCGTACCCGGCCAGCAGGTTCCACATGCTGGCCATGATGAGCAGGATGAAAAAGTTCACCAGGAGGCTCGTCGTGCCCGCGTAGACGAGATAGGGCAGGTAGGCCAGGATGGCGATGGCCACGACGGCACCCAGGGCGGGCCAGAGCGGCGAGCGCCGGGACCGGGTGACCCGGACGTCCGGGTCGGTGACGGCGGCGACCTGCGCCGCCGCCGGCTGCCCCGCTGCCGGCTGCCCCGCTGCCGGCTGCACGGGCGAGCTCATGCCGTCCTCCGGCTCGTCGTGATGCCCTGCGGCCTGATCAGCAGGATCAGCAGGAACAGCAGTTGCCCCGCCAGTACCTGATCGTCGGAGCTGACCTGTGCGCCTAGCTGCTGGACGACGCCCAGCAGGATGCCGCCCACCAGGGTGCCCCACAGCGAGCCAAGGCCGCCGATCACCACCGCCTCGAACGCGAATAGCAGCAGCAGCGCGGTCGTGCCGCTCGCCGGATTGAACGAGGTGTACATGCCGTAGGCGATGCCGGCCAGCGCTACCGTCGCGAACGCGATGGCGGCGGCGATGCCGAAGATGTGCCGGTAGTCGGCGCCCGCCAGCTGAGCGGCCTCGCGGTCGTCGGCCACGGCCCTGATGAGCCTGCCCTGCCGGGAGGAGGACAGGAAGTACTGCAGCCCGAGCAGCACGACGACGGCCACCAGGAAGATGACCAGGTCGAGGTAGGCGATCGTGATCTGCGAGCCGATGTGCAGCGAGTCCGAGATAAGCGAGCCAATGCCCAGCGTGTGACTGTTCGCCGAGAAGAACTGCTGCAGCGCGTTCTCGATGACGACCGACAGGCCGAAGGTAACAAGCAGCGTGGTCAGCACGCCCCGGCTGAGGCTGGCCTGGATCAGCGTGCGCTGCCCGAGGTAGCCGAGCACGGCGAAGAGCGGAACGACGATGATGAAGGACCAGACAGTGGGGATGTGCGTGACGGCAATGACACCCACAGCGAGATAGCCGGCCAGGATGGCCAGGTCGCCGTGGGCCAGGTTGATCACCTTCATGACGCCGAAGAGGAGCGACAGCCCGCAGGCGAAGAGCGCGTAGAGGCCGCCCAGCAGGATGCCCTGGATGATGGAATTGACCCACGTCATGCCGGCGCTCCCGGTGTCGCGTTCAGCCCGAAGTAGGCGTCCTCGATGCCGGCCGCGGTCAGCTGGGCGGGCTCGCCCTGCAGCGTGGTCCGGCCCTCCAGCAGGCAGTGCACGTGCGACGCCACGCGCAGGGCCTGACTAACGTCCTGCTCGACCAGCAGGACGGTCACGCCGGAGGCGAGCAGGTCGGGCAGCGTGTCGTAGATGCGCCGGACGATGACCGGCGCGAGGCCCAGCGAGACCTCGTCGAGCAGCAGCAGCCGCGGGTTGGCTACCAGCGCCCGGCCGATCGCGACCGCCTGCTGCTCACCGCCGGAAAGCTGGGCGGCGAGCTGCTTGCGCCGCTCCGGCATCCAGCTGAAGAGTTCGTAGACGCGGTCGATGTTCCACGCCCCCGGCCGCGCGTAGGCGGCCCCGACCTGCAGGTTCTCCTCGACGGTCAGCGAGGGGAACAGGCGCCGGCCCTCGGGGACCATGACGATGCCCGCTGCCACCCGTCGCTCGGTCCGCAGCGCGCGGACATCGGTTCCGTCAAACAGGATGGCCCCCGACGTAGACGCCTTGAGACCGGAAATCGCTCGTAGCAGCGTGGTCTTCCCGGCGCCGTTGGCCCCGATCATCGCGTAGACCTCGCCGGCGCCGACCGTCAGGCTGACCTCGTCCAACGCACGAAGCTGACCGTGATGAACGGTCAGCCCGCGAACCTCCAGCAGCGGCCCGCCGCCCGTCGTCACGCCTCCTCCCCTTCCGGATGCCCGCCGGCCGGGACGGCCGGGGCCGGCCCGGCCAGTGAGGTCGTGACCTCGGTGCCGAGGAACACCTCGCGGACGGCCGGCTGGGCGAGCACCGCCGCGGGGGAGCCGTCGCCAACGAAGGCCCCGCCGGCCAGGCACAGCAGGCGCTCCACGCTGCCGGTCAGGGCCCGGACGACGTGCTCGATCCAGATGATGGCGATGCCGTCGCCCCGGATGGCGGAGACGATCTCGACGAGCTGGGCGACCTCGGGGTCGGTCAGGCCGCCGGCCACTTCATCCAGGAGCAGCAGCCGCGGCCCGGTAGCCAGTGCCCTGGCCAGTTCCAGCCGCTTGCGCTGCAGCAGGCCAAGCCGCTCGGCCGGGCTGTTGGCCTCGGCGGCCAGCCCGGCTCGCTCCAGGATCGCGGCAGCCCGCTGATAGCTGGCCCGCCGCCGCAGGCCGGCTCCCTGCTGCACGGCGACCAGGACGTTCTCGAAGACAGTCATCGCGCCGAACGGCCGCGGCACCTGGTAGGTACGGCCGACCCCCAGCCGGCAGCGCGCGGCCGCGCCCTGCCGCGTGATCACCGTGCCGCCCAGCCGGATCTCGCCGGAGTCCGGCTCAAGGTCACCGGAGATCAGGCTGAACAGGCTCGTTTTTCCCGCGCCGTTCGGGCCGACGATGCCGACCATGTCGGCGGCGCCGACGCGCAGGGACAGGTTGTCCGCGACGACGACCCTGCCGAAGCTCTTGGAAATACCATCAAGCTCCAGCAGGGCCGACCCCGTGGTTTCACGGCCCGTGGTTAGAGGCCCCGTGGTTAGAGGCACCGGGCGGTCTCAGGCATTCGTGGGCTCAAGCGGCGCCCCGACCGGGACGCTGTGGTTCAGCGAGTTGTCTACAACCTTCATTTCGAACGGAAACTTTCCGGTTGATGCCTTCCACTGGACGCCGACCGGCGGGATGATACCAACACCCGGCGCCGGGCCGTTAGCGAAGTTAATGGCACCGCACATCCCGGTGTAACTGACGTTGTGCAGCGCGTCGGCGACGTGCGCCTTGTCATGCGGGTCAGTGACCGCGCCGAACGCCTCCTTGGCGACCTCGAACAGCGCGTAGGTCGACCCGATGGACTGCACCCACTCGTTGCCGGTCGTGGTCTGGTAGGCATTTGCCAGCGCGGCCGCCGACATGCCGGTCAGCGAGGATGAGTAGGGCATGTACGGTCCCCACCACGAGTCGGTGGCGATGTTGTTCACCAGCGAGCCGAGCGCCTTGGTGTCGTCGGGGAACAGCAGCACCTTGGCTACCGTGGCCAGCTTGGGCTTCCAGCCCTGCTGGGAGGCCTGCTTCCAGAACGTGTTGAAGTCCGGCGGCAGCGGGCAGTTGCTGAAGATCTCACAGTTCTTGTTCTTGAACTCGGTAATCATCGACGCGAAGTCCGTCGTGCCGTCGGCATAGGCGCCGCCGTCCACGACCTTGTAGCCGGCCCCCTTGATCTGCGGCTCGAACCCGCCGCGGAACGCGTTGCCGTCCGAGTCATTCGGGTACTGGCAGCCGACCACCTTGTTACTCGGAACACGGTTCCACATCGGTGCAAACGTGCCCGCGAATTCCTTCAGCCCGAAAAAGAACACCGTGCAGTACTGGAACTTCTTGGTCGGCGCCACCGGATTGCCGCCCAGGCCCGCGTACCAGGATTCCCACGGCACGATCGTGGACAGGCACGGTGTTCCCTGCTTCTGGCACTGCGCGGCTACCGGGTTGGTCGTCTCCGGAGTGGACGTCGTGAGGATGAGGTCAACCTTGTTCTGCAGCGCCAGTTGCTGCGCGACCTGACCGGCCCGGGTCGGGCTCGACTGACTGTCCATGACGATGATATTGACCTTGTACTTCTTGCCGCCGACCTTCAGGCCGTTCTTAAAGGCCGAGGTGTTCCTGACCTGGCCCAGTACGAAGTTGTCGCCGGACGCGAACCCGGCCAGGGTGCCGGTCAGCGGCGTGATGAAGCCGATGTTGATCGTGCCCGTGCTCGAGGAACCACCCGTGCCCTTGATGCCGGAACCGCACGCGGCCAGCAAGCCGCCGGCCCCGACGGCCAGCGCACCCGCTCCCACGCCCTTGAGCAACGAACGCCGCGCGATCGGCTGATCGGGCAGTGTGCCGTCGGGCAGCGGGTTATGGGGTAGCGGGTTATGGGGTAGCGCCGTGTTACCTGCGTCTTGACGGTCCATTCCGTCTCCTTCGGTCAGCGCCCGCGCGTCACCGGCCGCTCCGGTCAGCGCGAATTCGCTTCGCCGCAGGCCAATTCGGCGGGAGTCGCAGGATGTTCGCTTAGCGTACGAGTATACGCAATGTAGAACTTAACCATGCGGAATCCGCGGCTGTCAACAGCCGGACCAGGGGGATAAATAGGGACTAACCGACCACAGCGAACGGCGCGACAAGGAGGCCGGGCGAAGGTCGGCGGCGACCTGGGCGGGAACCAACTGCCAGGTCAAAGGGCGGGATAACGCGGGAGAGCCTAAGCGGGACCCTTCGCGCGCAGATCGGCCTCGATCTGCGCAGCCGTCTCCAGCAGAACCGGAAGGATCTGCTCCTGCAAGGCGGCCATGCTGACCCGGCTGGCGTGCGCGGACACGTTGATCGCCGCGGTGCCGACGTCCGGGGCCCCGCGGATCGGCGCGGCCACCGCGCGGAGCCCTTCTTCCAGCTCCTGGTCGACGATCGAGTAACCCTGCTGTGCTACCTGCGCCAGAAGCTCGCGTAGCCGGGCGGGATCGGTCACCGTCCGGTCGGTCAGCGGCGACAGGGTGGCGTCCGTCAGGTAGCGCTCGAGCTCCTCCTCGGGCAGCGCCGCCAGCAGCACCCTGCCCATCGACGTGGCGTAGGCCGGGAACCGGGTGCCGACCGTGATCGCGACGGTCATGATCCGCTTAGTCGGCACCCGGACCACGTACACGACGTGCTGGCCGTCCAGGACCGAGATCGAGGAAGACTCGTGCAGCCGGGCGACCATTTCTTCCATGTGGGGCGCCGCCACGTCCGGCAGCGCAAGCCCCGACAGGTAGGCGTAGCCGAGCTCCAGCACCCGCGGCCGGAGCGAGAACTCCCGGCCGTCGCTGCGCACGTAGCCCAGCCTGACCAGGGTCAGCAGAAACCGGCGCGCGGCGGCCCGGGTCAGGCCGGTCGCCCGGGCCACCTCGCTGAGGCTGAGCCGCTCCCGGTCGGGACCGAAGGCCCGGATCACCGCCAGCCCACGATCCAGCGACTGGACGAAGTCGCTGTTGCGCGGCGGCGGGCGGTCGTCTGCTCCGGCAGGCTCGCCGTCGTTCGCGGTGCGGCCAGAGGTTCTCATCGCATGATGCTAACTGGTGCCCGCTTTCAGCTGGCTCAGGTTGATCACCTGGCTGGCCGGCGGCGCGGCGGGCGCGGCCACGCTGTCCCAGTGCGAGAAGAGCACGGTCTCGCCGCGGCCCGGCGGCGCGACCACGCGCAGCGGATAGGGCTTGCCGCTGGCCGCGACGTCCAGCGTAGAGCCGTCCGCCCCGCGCAGCACGACGGCGGACTGCCCGCGCACCGTCGTCGTGCCCGCCCGGGTGAACCGCGGCAGCCCCGCGATCAGCGATCTGGTCAGGCTCGTCATGCTGAGGCTGGCGGCCAGCTCGCTGCCCTGCGAGCCGGACATCTGGACGTACTTGCCGCACATGACCGCGCACACCGCGGCGGCCGCCCTGAGTTCCCGCAGGAACGCCGGCGTCGCCTTGACGTAGACCAGTCCCCGAGTCCCGATGAGCTGGAGCGGGACGCCGCCCTGGGTAATGGTCCCGGCCAGGGCGCCGGCGCGGAGCACTCCGATGTCCAGCGCCACCGGCCGCCCGCCATTGGGCAGCTGGCCGGCCAGATGCATGCTGGTCGCGTCCCTGACCGCCGTCTTCATCGCCGAGATCAGGCTGGCGGCGCTGCGATCCGCGCCTGTCCCGGCGGTTGCGCCCCCGGTGCCCGAGCTTCCGCAGCCGCCTAGCGCGATCGCCGCACTGCCCGCCACGGCACACGCCAGTACCCCCGCGCGAATAATCACAAATACCCCCATACAGCCTACCGCTCTTCGGCGCCGGTGATCGCCCTACCCGCTGCGCTCGGCGACGAACTCGCAGAAGGCCTCAAAAGCGCCCCGCGCCGGGACATCCGGCAGCCGCAGGATCTCTTCCCGGGCCATCCCCACCCAGTCCCGAAGGTCGGCCCTGGCCATGTCCATGGCCGGGTGCGCCCGGAGCAGGCTCAGCGCCTCGGAGTGCCGTGCCGGATCGGTGAGCTCGCCGGAGTTGAGTAGTTCCACCAGCCGGGCATCGCCCGGGCCGGCCGAGCGCAGGGCATGCAGCATCGGCAGCGTCCTGACGCCCTCGCGCAGGTCCGTTCCCGGCGTCTTGCCGGACTGTGCCGTGTCACTCGCGACGTCCAGGATGTCGTCCGACAGCTGGTAGGCCACGCCCAGCGCCGCGCAGGCCGGCGTGATCAGGGCCTCGACACCCGCGGGTGCGTCCGAGAACATGGCGCCGAACCGGCCGGACGTCGCGATGAGCGACGCCGTCTTCTCGGTAATCACGCTGAAGTAGTAGTCAAACGGGTCCGTGTCCGGCCGCGGCCCGACGGTCTCGGCCACCTGCCCGGTCACCAGCCGGTTGAACGTCTCCGCCTGGATCCTGATCGCCTCGGCGCCGAGATCGGCGAGAATCTGCGAGGCGCGGGCGAATAGGAAGTCGCCGGTCAGGATGGCGATCGTGTTGTCCCAGCGCGAGTTCGCGCTCGGCGTCCCCCGGCGGACATCGGCCTCGTCCATGACGTCGTCGTGGTACAGCGTGGCCAGGTGGGTCAGCTCGATGGCCACGGCGGCGGGAATGACCCGGGGGTCCTGCGGATTGCCGAACTGCGCCGCGAGCAGCACCAGCATGGGCCGCAGCCGCTTGCCGCCGGCCTCGATCAGGTGCGCCGCGGCCTGGGTCAGGACCTCGTGCTCGGCCTTGGCGGCGGCCTTGAGGGCGTCCTCGACCAGATCGAGCCCGGCGGCAACCTCGGACGCCAACGTCGCGTCGGTCAGGTCCACTCCAGCGGTGATCACACGGGCTCCCTCATCGGCTGACCAGCGTAGCCAGCGAGCCCGCCGCTGGCGGGCCCGTGGTTGCCGGCACCGTGCACCGGCACCCACCAAGATATGCGCATCGGGTGGTCACCTGAGGTATGCCCCGTCGGCTCGGGTAGACACCCGGCGGGCCAGCGCTCCCTAGCGCACGAAAAGCTGAGTGGCCGCATGGTTGGCGAGGCTGAGCAGCGGCTGCGGGATGATGCCGAGGACCACGGTGGCCACCGCGCCGATGCCCACCGCCACGCCGGTGAACGCGCTCGGCCGCACCACGGCGGGCCCGTCAGGGGCTGGCTCGCTGAAGAACATCAGCACGATTACCCGGACGTAGGGGAACGCGAGAATCGCGCTGGCGATCACGCCAACGATCACCAGCGGCAGCGCGCCACCCTGGATCGCGGCGCGGAACACGGCGAACTTGCCGGTGAACCCGCTGGTCAGCGGAATCCCTGCGAATGCGATCAGGAAGAGGGTGAAGACTCCCGCGACGAGCGGCGACCGCTTGCCCAGGCCCGCCCAGCGGGACAGGTCCGCCGCCTCGCCCGCCTGGTCCCGGACCAGGGTCACGATGGCAAAGGCACCGACCGTGGCGAACCCGTAGGCCGCCAGGTAGAACAGGCTGCCGGACAGGCCGGCGGCGTTCGCGGCGACCACGCCCGTCAGGATGTAACCGGCCTGCGCGATCGAGGAGTAGGCCAGCAGCCGCTTCACGTCCCGCTGCGTGATGGCGATGATCGAGCCGACCAGCATGGTCAGGATGGCCACGCCCCACATCGCCGGCCGCCAGTCCCAGGTCAGCTGGCCGAACGCGACGTAGAAGACGCGCAGCAGCGCGCCGAAGGCCGACACCAGCGTGCACGACGCCATCAGCGCCGTGATCGGCGTCGGGGCGCCCTGATAAACATCGGGCTTCCAGCTCTGGAACGGCACCGCGCCGATCTTGAAGAGCAGGCCGAGGCCGACCAGCGCGATGCCTGCGTAGAGCAGCGTGGCCGAGGCGGTTCCCGACTGGGCCGCGGCCGCGATCGCCGACAGGCGGACCGAGCCGGCGTACCCGTACAGCATGGCGACGCCGAAGATGAAGAAGGCCGACGAGAAGGCGCCGAGCAGGAAGTACTTCATGGCCGCCTCCTGCGAGAGCAGCCGGCGCCGCCGCGCCAGCCCGCACAGCAGGTAAAGCGGCAGCGAGAGCACTTCGAGCGCGACGAACATCGTCAGCAGGTCGTTGGCCGCCGGGAAGAGCATCATCCCGCCGATCGCGAACAGGGTCAGCGGGTATACCTCGGTGTGGCTGAGGCCCGCCAGCAGCCCCTCGCGCTCCTCGGCGCTGCCCGGCACGGCCGCGGCCTGCGGGGTGAACGGGCTGGCCTCGTGCGAGGACTCCGCGATCAGCAGCACGCTGACGAAGGCGAGCACCAGGATGGTGCCCCACAGGAAGAGCGTCGGCCGGTCGATGCCGACCGCGCCGACCGCGGCGACGTGGCCGGGGCTGCCTTTGGCGAATATCTTGCTGCTGGCCGCGACCATGACGGTCAGCACGAAGGCGCCCGCGAGGCTGCCCAGGGTCAGCACGATGTGCAGCGGCCGCCGCAGGGCGCGCGGCGAGAACGCCTCGACGAGCACGCCGGCCAGGGCGGCCGCGAAGACCAGGAGCAAAGGCGAGAGCTGGCCATACTCAATGTGCGGGGCATTGATCGTCGGCGCCAGTGCCGCTACGGTCCCGGTCACCGGGAGCTCCCTTCGTGGCCGACTGCGCCCGCGGGATGCGGCGGCACCGGATCGGTGGAATGGGTCTGGGCCATGGTCTGCTGAACCGCCGGGTTAATGATCTTGAGTATCGGCTGCGGATAGACGCCCATCCCGATGATCAGGACGATCAGCGGCACGACCGCCCACAATTCGCGGGCCTTCAGATCCGGCATGCTCGCCAGTTCCTCGCGGACCGGCCCTGTCATCGTGCGCTGATACATCCACAGGATGTAGATAGCGGCCAGGATGATGCCGACGGTGGCCAGCACCGCGGCCGCCTCGTACCTGGTGAAGGTGCCGACCAGCACGAGGAACTCGCTGACGAAGGTGGACAGGCCTGGCAGCGCCAGGCCGGCCAGGCCGGCGATCAGGAAGAGCCCGGCCAGCATCGGCGCCACCTTCTGCACGCCGCCGTAGTCGGCGATCAGCTGCGAGCGCCGCCGGGAGATCATGAAGCCGGCGATGAGGAACAGCGCGCCGGTAGCGAAGCCGTGGTTGACCATGTAGAGCGTGGCGCCAGACTGGCCCTGACTGGTGAAGGCGAAGATGCCCAGGGTAATCAGCCCAAAGTGGGACACCGACGTGTAGGCAATCAGCCGCTTGAGGTCCCGCTGCCCGATCGCGACGATGGCGCCGTAGAGGATCCCGACGACCGCCAGCGCGATCACCAGCGGGGTGAAGTAGTGCGCGGCCGACGGGAACAGCTCCAGGCAGTACCGGATCATCCCGAAGGTGCCGACTTTGTCGAGCACGCCGACCAGCAGCACGGCGGCCCCCGGCTGGGCGGACGCGGCCGCGTCCGGCAGCCAGGTGTGGAAGGGCCACAGCGGGGCCTTGATCGCGAAGGCAACGAAGAAGCCGAGGAACAGCCACTTGCTCGCGGTCGGGCTCAGCGCGACGTGCTCCAGCGAGGTGAACAGGAACGTGCCGCCGGGCCGGCCCTGGGCCGAGTAGACGTACAGCGCGATGACCGCGACCAGCATGAGCAGCCCGCCGAGCAGGCTGTACAGCAGGAACTTGACGGCCGCGTACTGCCGCTGACCGACGCCGTAGCTCCCGATCATGAAGTACATCGGGATGAGCATGGCCTCGAAGAACACATAGAACAGGAAGACATCGGTCGCCGCGAAGACGCCGATCATCATGGTCTCGAGGACCAGCATCAGCGCGAAATAGGTCTTGACGCTGCGCCGGGGCGGCGGCGCGTCGGCCGGCCCGGCGTTGCCCTCCGGGTCGTTCCACGAGGCGAGTACCACGACCGGCATCAGGACCGTGGTCATCAGGATGAGGACCAGCGCGATGCCGTCCACGCCGACGGCGTAGTGCACGCCGAACTGCGGGATCCACTGGTAAGTCTGCGTGAACTGGAAGTGCGGGCCGCTGGCCTTGAACTTAACGGCTATCGCGATCGTCACGGCCAGCGTGATGACCGTGCAGACCAGCGCGATGATCTTGACTAGCTGGTCTCGGGCGCGCCGGTCGGCGGCACCGCCCGGAGCGGACCGCCCAGGCGTCAGCGCGATCGCGACCGCACCGACGAGCGGGATCGCGCCCGCGACGGTCAGCCAGGGGAAATTGCTCATGGAATCCGCAGCCTCACCGCTCTAGAGCCTGACCAGGAGGAGGGCGCCCAGCAGCAGCACCGCTCCGACGAACATCGACAGCGCGTAGGAGCGGACCAGCCCCGTCTGCATCTTGCGCAACCGTCCGGACGAGCCGCCGAAGGTGGCGGCCACGGTATTGACCAGGCCGTCCACGCCCCGGTTATCGAAGTAGACCGAGAGCCTGGTCAGCCACTGACCGGGCCGCATCAGCAGCGACTCGTTGATGGCATCGCCGTAGAGATCCTTGCGGGCCGCCATGGTAACGGGGCTGCCCGCCGGCGCGGTCACGGGGATCTCGCGCCGCCCGTAGAGCAGCCAGGCGAGCCCGAAGCCGGCGACCACGAGCACCAGGGTGACCCAGCCGGCGAGCGAGAACACGGCGTGCGAGGCCGGCGGACCGCCGGTCACTGGCTTCAGGAAGTCGAGCAGCCTGCTGTTCAGGATCAGGAACCCGCCCGCGCAGACCGAGCCGATCGCGAGCAGGATCATCGGCACGGTCATGACCTTCGGCGCCTCATGCGGATGCGCCTTCTCTTCCCAGCGGCGCTCACCAGCGAAGGTCATGAACATGACCCGGCTCATGTAGAACGCGGTAATCGCGGCGCCCAGGACGGTGGCGACGCCGAGGATGGCGCCGGAGGTGCCCCCCTTGTCGAAGGCCGCGTCCACGATCGAGTCCTTGGTGAAGAAGCCGGAGAACGGGGGGACGCCGATGATCGCCAGATAGCCGAGCAGGAAGGTGACGAAGGTGACCGGCATGACCTTGGCCAGGCCGCCGAAGCGGCGCATGTCGACCTCGTCGTCCATCTCGTGCTTGACCGAGCCCGCGCCCAGGAAGAGCCCGGCCTTGAAGAACCCGTGCGCGATCAGGTGCGCGATGGCGAACACGTACCCGGCGGGACCCAGGCCCGCGGCGAGCATCATGTAGCCGATCTGGCTCATGGTGGATCCCGCGAGGGCCTTCTTAATGTCGTCCTTCGCGCACCCGATGATCGCGCCCCACAGCAGCGTCGCCGCGCCCACGATGGTGACCACGAGCCGGGCATCCGGGGCCAGGTTGAACAGCGGGCCGGACCGGACGATGAGGTAGACGCCGGCGGTGACCATCGTGGCCGCGTGGATCAGCGCCGACACCGGGGTCGGGCCCTCCATCGCGTCCAGCAGCCAGGACTGCAGCGGCAGCTGGGCGGACTTGCCGCAGGCACCGAGCAGCAGCAGCAGGCAGATCGCGGTGACCACGCCGGTGCTCGCCGAGCCGGCTGCGTGGTACACGCCGGAGAAGGTGATCGAGCCGAAGGTGAGGAACATCAGCATGATGGCCAGGGACAGGCCCGCGTCACCGACCCGGTTGGCGATGAAAGCCTTCTTCGCGGCCGCCGCGGCGGTCGGCTTGAACTGCCAGAAGCCGATCAGCAGGTAAGAGGCCAGGCCCACGCCCTCCCAGCCGGCGTACAGGCCGAGGTAGTTGTCGGCCAGCACCAGCAGGAGCATCGCGGCCAGGAACAGGTTCATGTATCCGAAGAACCGGCGCCGCTCCGGGTCGTCCGCCATGTAGCCGACGGCGAAGATGTGGATAAGCGATCCGACGCCGGTGATCAGCAGCACGAAGCAAATGGACAGCGGGTCGAGCAGGATGCCGATGTTGACGTTGAAGCGGCCGACCGAGATCCACTGGAAGAGCTGCAGGTCCCTGGCGCGGCTGGCGGCCGGGTAGCCGAGCATCGCGATGAAGACCACGACCCCGTAGCAGAACGCCGCGAGCGGCATAGCCACGCCGACGAGATGTCCCCAGGAGTTGGTGCGCTTCCCGCCGAGCAGCAGGACCACGGCTCCCGCCAGCGGGAACGCGACCAGCAGCCAGGCGGCATGCTGGACCCCTATCGCGGGCATGCTAGTCATGACCGAGGCCGACGGCGCGATGACGCCCTGGGCAGAGCCTGTCACTGGCTACCTCTCCTGTGCTAGTCCGGCGGACAACCCCCGGACCCCCGGACTTGTGCTGCCCCGGGGCTACTCTGCGCCTGCCCGGGCCTACCCCCGGCGTCGGCGCGCGTCAGTATTTCATCAGGCTGGCGTCGTCGACCGAGGCCGATCTGCGAGCACGGAAGATCGAGGTCAGGATGGCGAGGCCGACGACCACCTCCGCCGCCGCCACCACCATGACGAAGAACGCGATGACCTGGCCGTCGAGGGCGCCGTGCATCCGGGCGAAGGCCACGAAGGCCAGGTTGGCCGCGTTCAGCATGAGCTCCACGCACATGAACACGACCAGAGCGTTGCGGCGCACCAGGACGCCGACCCCGCCGATGACGAACAAGATCACCGAGAGGGCCACGAAATGGGCCGGGCTCACCATTACGCGTCCTCCTGGTCGCTGGCGCCGCGGGACAGCGCGGTGGTGCCGGGCGACCCCATCTGGCCGCCGCCCGAGATGACCTCGCTGACCGACAGCTCGGACGGCGAGCCGTCCGGCAGCAGGGCGGGCATGTCGACCGCGTTATGCCGCGCGTACGTGCCCGGCCCTGGCAGCGGGGTCGGGCGGCCGCTGGCGATCCGCTGCCGGGACAGGCTGCGCTGGGTGGGCTTGGGGGTGGTGCGCTCCCGGTGGGCCAGCACCATTGCGCCGAGAGCGGCCGTGATCAGCAGAGCGCTGGTGATCTCGAACGGAAACACGTACGTGGTGAACAGCAGCGTCGCGATACCCGTGACGTTCGAGGAGCCGAAGGACGCCTTCGCCGCCGAGGCCGGCCCGATGGCCGCGTGCCCGACGACGAGGCTGAGCAGGATCAGCAGGCCGATGCCGAATACCCCGGCCGCGAGCCGCTGGCCCCTGATCGTCTCCACGATCGAGTCGGCCGCGCTGATGCCGACGATCATGAGCACGAACAGGAACAGCATCAGCACGGCGCCGGTGTAGACGATGACCTGGACGAAGGCCAGGAACGGCGCGCCCTGCATGGCGTACAGGACCGCGAGCGACAGCATCACCACCGCGAGCAGGACGGCACAGTGCACGGCCCGCCGGGCCAGCACCATGCCCAGCCCCGCCACCACGGCGATGATGGCGAGTATCCAGAACGCAAGCTCCCGGGTTGTTGTCGCGGCGCTGGCCGCGAGCACGATGGAATGATGATTCACCGCGGCGCCCCCGGGTCTGACTCGGCGTCCGACTGCTTGGCATCAGCCAGCATGGCGCCCAGCGCGTAATACTCCTCTTCGGTATCGCCCAGCCGCATCGGGTGCGGGGGGGCCTCCATGTCTGGCTGCAGCGCGACCACGAGCTGCTCCTTGGTCCAGATCAGGGCTTCCCGGCTGTCGTCGGCGAGCTCGTACTCGTTGGTCATGGTCAGCGCCCTGGTCGGGCACGCCTCCACGCACAGCCCACACAGGATGCAGCGCAGGTAGTTGATCTGGTAGACGCGCCCGTACCGCTCGCCGGGCGAGAACCGCTCCTCCGGCGTGTTGTCCGCGCCCTCCACGTAGATCGCGTCCGCCGGGCAGGCCCAGGCGCACAGCTCGCAGCCGATGCACTTCTCCAGCCCGTCGGGCCACCGGTTGAGCTGATGCCGACCGTGGAACCTGGGGGCCGTGGGCCTCAGCACCTCCGGATACTCCACCGTATCGACCTTGTGGAACATGGTCCGGAAGGTGACGCCGAACCCCTTGACGCTATTCAGGAAGTCAGGCACCTGTGACCTCCTTCGTCGCAGCGGGGTCTGGGGCACTGCCGGTCACGCCCGGCGCATCCAGGCCGATGCCGTGATAGTGGGGCAGATCCATCGGCGGAGTCGGGAACGCCGGGCCGTGTTCGGCTACGTCCTGCGCTTCGCTCTCCTCTTGTGCCTCGGCGAGCCGCAGCGCCTTCTGCGCGGAGGCTTCCCAGCCGACCCAGAGCAGCAGCAGGCCGGCCACGATCAGGGCGGCGACGATATAGACGCCGGTGCTGCCGCCCTGGCGCCGCCAGACCCGCATCGTAGCGATGATCATGGTCCAGGCCAGCGCGGTCGGGATGAGGACCTTCCAGCCGAGCGCCATGAGCTGGTCGTAGCGGATCCGGGGCAGCGAACCGCGCAGCCAGAAGAAGAAGAAGATGAAGGCGACCATCTTGCCGAGGAACCACAGCAGGGGCCACCAGCCGCTGTTGGCACCCGACCACACCGTGATCGGCCACGGAGCGCGCCAGCCCCCGAGGAACAGCGTGGTCGCCAGTGCCGAGACCGTGACCATGTTGATGTACTCGGCCAGGTAGAAGAGCGCGAACTTGAGCGAGGAGTACTCGGTGTGGAAGCCGCCGACCAGCTCGCCCTCACCTTCGGGCAGGTCGAACGGGAGCCGGTTGGTCTCGCCGACCATGGTGATGATGTAGATCACGAACGACGGCAGCAGCAGGATGGCGAACCACGAGGGGTAGTGCAGGATGGCGCCGCCGACCTTGAACTGGGCGCCGCTGGCCTGGGCGCCGACGATCGCCGTCGTGGACAGCGAGCCCGCGTACAGGAAGACCGGGACGAACGACAGGCCCATCGCGATCTCGTAGCTGATCACCTGGGCCGACGACCGCAGGCCGCCCAGCAGCGAGTAGGGCGCGGCCGATGACCACCCGGCCAGCACGATCCCGTACACGCCCATGGAGCTCATCGCGAGCACCAGCAGGACGGCCACCGGAAGGTCAGTCAGCTGCAGCGGCGTGCGCACGCCGAAGATCGACACGATCGGGCCGAAGGGAATGATCGCGAGGCTGATGAACGCGGGGATGGTCGACACCGCCGGCGCCATGACGAACAGCAGCCGGTCGACGCCGCGCGGGACGATGTCCTCTTTGAGCGCCAGCTTGATGCCGTCCATCAGGGACTGCAGCAGCCCGAACTTCCCGGCCCGGTTGGGCCCGGGACGCTGCTGCATCCGGCCGACGACGCGCCGCTCCGCCCAGATCGTGATCAGCGTGACGACGACGAGGAACGCGAAGATAACGATGACCTTGAGCAGCACCAGCCACCACGGGTCATGTCCGAAACTGGCCAGCGTGGGATCCGTGGCGGCAGACGCGGCCAGGTCCTTCATTCCGCGCTCCTCAACGTGACTAGGGTGCCGTGACCGGCGCCGAGCTCGCGCCGCAGTCCGCCGCCCGTCGAGTTGGCCGGCAGCCACACGACCCGGTCTGGCATGTCAGCGATCTCCACGGGGAGGGTAACGGCGCCGCGCTCGGTGGCCACGATCACCTTGCCGTCGGCCGTCGTCCCGGCCTCCGCCGCGGTCGCCGCGGACATCCTCGCGACCGCTGCCCGCGCCGTGCCCGCCAGGTTCGGCTCGCCGTCTTGCATGCGGCCACCGTCGAGCAGATTATGCCAGGTGGCCAGGACGGCCTGACCCGCCCCTAGGGCTGACTGTGCTGACCCAGGGGGACGACCCCCTGGAACCCCCGCGATGCCGCCCTGTGCTGACCCGGGGGGGCGACCCCCCGGACCCCCCGCGATGCCGCCCGCTCGGGCCGGCAAGCCGGCCGTCGCGGTCGGCACGGCCGGGGAACGGCCGAGCGCGCTCAGCTCCCGCCGCGCGGCCGCGGCATCGGGCAGGCCCAGGTGCACGTCCATCTCGTCGGCCAGCGCCGCGAGTACCTGCAGGTCTGACCGGACCGCCGGAACCGACAGCGCCGGGCCGAAGGTACCCGGCCGGCCCTCCCAGTTCACGAACGTGCCCGACTTCTCGGCCACGGCGGCCACCGGGAACACGACGTCGGCGCGGTCGGTGACCGAGCTGACCCGCAGTTCCAGGCTGACCACGAAGCTCGCCGCCGCCAGCGCCGCGAGCGCCGCCGCCGGATCGGGCAGGTCGGCCGGGTCCACTCCGGCGACGAGCAGCGCCGACAGTTGCCCGCTGGCCGTGTCGGCCAGGATGCGCCCGGTGTCGCGGCCCGGCTCGGCGGGCAGCGAGCCGACGCCCCAGGCCAGCGCGACCTCGGCGCTCGCCGACTCGTCGGTAACGCTGCGGCCGCCGGGCAGCAGGGTCGGCAGCGCGCCGGCCTCGATCGCGCCGCGCTCCCCGGCGCGGCGCGGGATCCACGCCAGGCTCGCCCCGGTCTGGCCGACGAGCCGGACGAGGGCCGACAGGGCGCCCGGAACCTCTGCCAGCCGCTCGCCCGCCAGGATGACGGCCCCCGGCTGCCGCAACGCGGTGCTAGCCGCTTCTGCCACGGGGTCAGACGCGAAGGCCCGCGTGGTCCGGGCGGGGGGTTCCGGGGGGTCGCCCCCCCGGGCTAGCAGAGTTAGCGCCGCTGCCTCCTCGCCGGGGACCGTTGGCAGCAAGATGCCGGACAGCTTCTCCAGGCCGTGGCTGGCCAGCGCGGCCAGTGAGTACACAGTCAGGGTGCCGGCCCGGACCGCCTTGCGCAGCCGGAGGAATACGATCGGGGACTCGTCCTCGGGCTCGAAGCCCGCCAGCAACACCGCGGGCGCCTGCTGCAGGCTGCGGTAGCTGACGCCCCCCCGGCCCGCGACCTGCTCCGTGAGGAACCGCGTCTCCTCCGCCGAGTGCCCGCGGGCGCGCATGTCGATGTCGTTGCTGGCGAGCGCGACCCTGGCGAACTTCGAGTACGCATAGGCGTCCTCGAGCGTCAGGCGGCCGCCGGTCAGCACGCCGACGCTGCCCCGCGCGGCGGCGAGCCCCCGGGCCGCGATAGAGATGGCCTCCGGCCACGAAGCCGGCACGAGCAAGCCGGCCGAGTCCCGGACCAGCGGCACCGCGAGGCGATCCGGCTGTGTCGCATAGGTAAAGGCCCACCGGCCCTTATCGCAGTTCCACTCCTCGTTGACCTCGGGATCATTGCCGGCCAGCCGCCTGGTCACCGCGCCGCGGCGATGGTCGGTGCGTTGCCGGCAACCGGACGCGCAGTGCTCGCAGACCGACGGCGTGGACACCAGGTCGAAGGGCCGGGCGCGGAATCGGTACGAGGCACCGGTGAGGGCGCCGACCGGGCAGATCTGCACGGTGTTACCGGAGTAGTAGGAGTCGAACGGGACGCCCTCGGCGACTCCCACCTGCTCCTGCGGGCCACGGTCGAGCAACTCGATCAGCGGATCGCCGGGGACCTGGTCGGCGAACCTGGTGCAGCGGGCGCACTGGATGCACCGCTCACGGTCGAGCAGCACCTGGGATGAGAGCGCGATCGGCTTCGGGAAGGTCCGCTTGGTGCCGGTGAACCTGGTCTCGCCCTGACCGGTGGACATGGCCTGGTTCTGCAGTGGGCACTCGCCGCCCTTGTCGCACATCGGGCAGTCCAGCGGATGGTTGATAAGCAGCAGCTCCATCATTCCGCGCTGTGCCTTCTCGGCCACCGGCGAGGTCAGCTGGGTGTGCACCACCATGCCCTCGGTGCAAGTGGTGGTGCAGGAGGCCGGCGGCTTGGGCTGGCCCTCGATATACACCAGGCACTGCCGGCAGGCGCCGACCGGATCGAGCAGCGGGTGATCGCAGAACCGGGGGATCTGGATTCCGAGCTGCTCGGCAGCACGGATGACCAGCGTCCCCTTGGGGACGGTGATCTCGAACCCGTCGATGGTGACGGTCACGCCGTCGGCCGGACCCGTCGAAGGTCCCGTGGTTGGCGATACTGTCATCGGGCGGACTCCATGGTGAACAGCGTCGAAGCGGCGGGGTCGAACGGACAGCCGCCCCGCCTCAGGTGCTCGATGTACTCGTCCCGGAAGTACTTGATCGACGACCCGACCGGCGCCTGGATCGAGTCGCCCAGGGCGCAGAACGCCCGGCCGGTGATGTTGTCGCAGATATCCAGCAGCTTGTCCAGGTCGGACTCGCTGCCCTGGCCGCGCTCCAGCTGGTCCAGCAGCTGGACGACCCAGAAGCTGCCCTCCCGGCACGGTGTGCACTTGCCGCAGGACTCGTGCTGGTAGAACTGGATCCACCGCAGCGCGACCCGGACCACGCAGGTGGTCTCGTCGAAGAGCTGGATCGACCGGGTGCCGAGCATCGACCCGGCCTTGGCCACCGACTCGTAGTCCAGCGGGACGTCTAGCTGCTCGTCGGTGAACAGCGGCGTGGACGATCCGCCCGGCGTCCAGAACTTCAGCCGGTGCCCGGCGCGGATCCCGCCGGCCAGTTCCAGCAGCTCGCGCAGGGTGGTGCCGAGCGGTGCCTCGTACTGGCCGGGCGTCGTGACGTGACCCGACAGCGAGAAGATCCCGAAGCCCTTCGACTTCTCCGTGCCGAATCCGGCGAACTCAGCGGCCCCGTGCTTCAGGATGTAGGGCACGCTGGAGATCGACTCGACGTTGTTGACGACGGTCGGGCAGGCGTACAGGCCGGCCACCGCGGGAAACGGCGGCTTCAGTCGGGGCTGACCGCGATATCCCTCCAGCGAGTCGAGCATCGCCGTCTCCTCGCCGCAGATGTAGGCGCCGGCGCCGGCGTGCACGATGACCTCGAGGTTAAGTCCCGATCCCTGGATATCTGTGCCCAGGTAGCCGGCGTCGTAGGCCTCCTGCACCGCGTGGTGCAGCCGCCTGATCACATGGAGGACCTCGCCGCGCACGTAAATGAAGGCCCGCTCCGCGCGGATCGCGTACGAGGTGATGATGATGCCCTCGATCAGCGCCTGCGGGTTAGCCAGCAAGGTCGGCATGTCCTTGCAGGCGCCCGGCTCCGACTCGTCGGCGTTGACCACCAGGTAATGCGGCTTGCCGTCGCCCTGCGGGATGAAGCCCCACTTCAGCCCGGTGGGGAAGCCCGCGCCGCCGCGGCCGCGCAGCACGGAGTCCTTCATCTGCTGGATGACCTGGTCGGGCTCCATGGCCAGGGCCTTGGGCAGCGCCTGGTAACCGCCGTCGCGCTCGTAGGCCGCTAGCGTGAAGGAATCAGCTTCGTCCCAGTGCGCGGTCAGCTCGGGCGTCAGTACCGAGGTCACTTCGTGCTCCCCGCTATCGAGTCGTCTGCTCTGGAATCGCCAGCTGCCGAATCACGAGTATCGGGAGTCCAGCCCTGCTCCTTGGCAATCCGCAGGCCGGCCAGGCTCGCGGCACCGGCGGTGTGTCCCTCGGCGGCCTGGCCGTCCGGGAAGCCGGCCAGGATCCGGGATGCCTGCTTCCAGGTGCACAGGCGCGGCGCGCCGCGGGTGGGCGCGATGTCGCCGCCGGCCCGCAGGCCGTCGACCACGTCCCTGGCGGCGGGCGGGGTCATGTTGTCGAAGAACTCCCAGTTGACCATGACGACCGGCGCGTAGTCACAGGCCGCGTTGCACTCCAGGTGCTCCAGCGAGACCTTGCCGTCGTCGGTCGTCTCGTCGTTGCCGATGCCCAGGTGCTCCTGCAGGTCGGCGAAGATGGCGTCGCCGCCCATCACCGCGCACAGCGCGTTGGTGCAGACGCCGACGTGGTACTCGCCGACCGGGCGGCGCTTGTACATCGTGTAGAACGAGGTCACCGCCGTGACCTCCGCCTCGGTGAGCCCGAGTTGCTCGGCGCAGAACTCGATGCCGTCGGGCGAGACGTAGCCCTCCTCCGACTGCACCAGGTGCAGCAGCGGCAGCAGCGCCGACCGCGAACGCGGGTAGCGGGCGATGATCTGCGCGGCGTCCGGCTCCAGCCGGGCGCGCGCCTCCTGCGTCAGCGCCATTACCTGTCGACGCCTCCCATCACGGGATCGATGCTGGCCACGGCGGCGATCACGTCGGCGACCATGCCGCCCTCGCACATCACGGCGAGCGCCTGCAGGTTGGTGAACGACGGGTCGCGGAAATGGGCGCGGTAGGGCCGGGTGCCGCCGTCGCTGACCGCGTGACAGCCGAGCTCGCCGCGAGGTGACTCGACGGCCATGTACACCTGGCCGGCCGGCACCCGGAAGCCCTCGGTGACCAGCTTGAAGTGGTGGATGAGAGCCTCCATGGACTGGCTCATGATGTGCGCGATGTGATCGGGCGAGTTGCCCAGCCCGTCCGGGCCAAGGGCCAGCTTGGCGGGCCAGCCGATCTTAGCGTTGCCGATCATCACCGGGTCATCTGCGGGGCGGGAGCCCGACAGCCGGTCCACGCACTGCTCGATGATCCGCAGCGACTGGTCCATCTCGTCCATCCGGACGCGGTAACGGCCATAGACGTCGCAGCTGTCCCGGGTCGGTACGTCGAACTCGTACGTCTCGTATCCGCAGTACGGCTGGCTCTTGCGCAGGTCCCACGGCAGGCCGGTGGCCCGCAGGATCGGCCCGGTGACGCCCAGCGCCATGCAGCCGGTGGTGTCGAGGTGCGCGATGTTCCGGGTGCGAGCCAGGTAGATCGGGCTAGCGTCCAGCAGCGCCCGGATCTCGCCGAGCCGCTCGGGCATGACGTCAAGGTACTCGCCGAGCCGGTCGAGCGCGCCCGACGGCAGGTCCTGCGAGACGCCGCCCGGCCGGACGTAGGCGTGGTTCATGCGCAGGCCGGTGATGAGCTCGAACAGGTCGAGCGTGTTCTCCCGCTCCCGGAGCCCGTAGAGCAGGACGGTGGTGGCGCCCAGCTCCAGGCCGAAGGTGGCGATCGCCATCATGTGCGAGGAGATCCGGTTCAGCTCCATCATCAGGACCCTGATGATGGTGGCGCGCTCGGGGATCTGATCCTCGATGCCGAGCAGCTTCTCCACGGCGAGACAGTAGACCGTCTCGTTGAACAGCGGGGAGAGGTAGTCCATCCGGGTGCAGAACGTCGTGCCCTGCGTCCAGGTGCGGAACTCCATGTTCTTCTCGATGCCGGTATGCAGGTATCCGATGACGGGCCGCAGCTCGGTCACCGTCTCGCCGTCCAGCGTGAGGATCAGCCGCAGTACCCCGTGCGTCGAGGGGTGCTGCGGACCCATGTTGACGACCAGGCGCTCGTCCGGGCCGTCCCCGGCTGCCGCCGCGGCGACAACCTCGTCCCAGTCCTGGCCGCCGACGGTGTAGACACGGCCCTCGGTCTCTTGGTCAGTCTGAGCGGTCATTCGTATTCCCTCCGCTCGTCCGGTGGCGGAATGGTCGCACCGCGATACTCGACCGGGATACCGCCCAGCGGATAGTCCTTCCGCTGCGGGTGTCCCTTCCAGTCGTCCGGCATCTCGATCCTGGTCAGAGCCGGGTGACCATCGAAGATGATGCCGAAGAAGTCCCAGGTCTCCCGCTCGTGCCAGTCGCAGGTCGGGTAGACCTCCAGCAGCGACGGGACGTGCGGATCGGCATCAGGCATCGACACTTCCAGCCGCACCCGGCGGTTGTGCCGCAGCGACACCAGGTGGTAGACGGCGTGCAGTTCCCGGCCGGCGTCCGCGGGATAATGCACGCCGGACACGCCCAGGCACAGCTCGAAGGCGAGCGCGGGCTGGTCACGCAGCTTGGCCGCGACCTCGGGCAGCCGCTCACGCCGGACGTGGAAGGTGAGCTCGCCATACTCCACGGCGACCCGCTCGACCGCGTCACCGAAGCTGGTCCCCGATTCCTCTAGCGAGCCGTCCAGCGCATCGGCGATCTCGTCGAAGTACGACCCGTATGGTCGCTGGGATGGCAGTGGCGGCGCTCGCCTGACCCTGAGGCCACCGTAACCGGAGGTGTCGCCGGTGGTCTGCGTGCCGAACATCCCGGTCCGCTTGACCTGCTCGGCGAGCCGTTCCCGGCCCGCTAGCGCCGCCGGGTCCGGCTCGGCCGCGCCGCCCTGGCCGGCCGCCGCGTCATCGCTGCCCGCCGTCACTGGTCCGCTCCCGGCTCCTGCTGGTGAGCCCCGGGTACGCCGGCCAGCAGCGGCAGCCGCCGCAGTCGCGCCTGCTCCAGTTCGGCGACCTGGCGCTCCCGGTTAACCCCGAGCTTCATGTTCTGGATCTTGTCGTGCAGCTTGAGGATCGCGTCCAGGAGCATCTCGGGCCGCGGCGGGCAGCCCGGCAGGTAGATATCGACCGGCACGATGTGATCGACGCCCTGCACAATGGCGTAGTTGTTGAACATGCCGCCGCTGGACGCGCAGACGCCCATCGAGATCACCCACTTGGGGTCGGCCATCTGGTCGTAGATCTGCCGCAGCACCGGCGCCATCTTCTGGCTGACCCGGCCCGCCACGATCATCAGGTCGGCCTGCCGCGGGGTGTTGGAGGCCCGCTCCATTCCGAACCTGCCCAGGTCGTGCCGCGGGCCACCGGTCGATATCAGTTCCATGGCGCAGCAGGCGAGCCCGAAGGTGGCCGGCCATACCGAGCTCTTGCGCGCGTAGCCGGCCAGCTTCTCGACCGAACTCAGCAGTACGCCGCCCGGAAGCTTCTCTTCCAATCCCATGACTAGTCCCACTCCAGGCCGCCGCGGCGCCATACGTAGACGTAGGCGACGAGCACTGTGGCTATAAAGGTGAACATCTCCACTAGCCCGAACACCCCGAGCCGGTCGAAGAAGACCGCCCAGGGGTACAGGAAGATGATCTCGATATCAAAGACGATGAACAGCATCGCCGTCAGGTAGTACTTCACCGGGAACCGAATGCCGGCGGGCTGCCGGGTCGGCTCGATTCCGCACTCGTATGCCTCGAGCTTCGCCCGGTTCCACCGCTTGGGCCCCGACAGGGCACCCATGGTCAGTGAGAAGACAGCAAAGAAGGCGGCCAGCGCGCCCAGGATCAGAATCGGCACATAGTGACCCATCGTCCGTACACCCCCTTGCCTGTCTGCCGGGGCACCTTGCCCTGGGTGTTCATCTGGGTGTTCATAGGGACGTCCATATCGACCGGCTATGCCGCCGGCGTCATCTTAGACACCGCGTTAATCAGCCGATCGGTCGCATCGCCACCGCGGGTCTCGGTGAGATTACCGAGCAGCTTCATGGTGAGGCGCATCACCGCCGGGCGCTTGACGCCGTGCCTGGTCGCGAACTGCATGAACGACGGCTTGCCGATCAGTTCGACGAAGACCCGGCCGAGCGTGTAGTACCCACCGTAGCTGTCCTTGAGAATCCTCGGATAACCCTGCAGGACGCGCTCGGCGCTGAGCGCGGTCGGCCTGGCCAGCGCCTGGGTAATGACCCGCGCGGCTATCTCTCCGGACTCCAGCGCATAGCCGATGCCCTCGCCGTTCATCGGGTTAATCATGCCGCCCGAATCCCCGGCCAGCAGCAGGCCCCGGGTGTAGTGCGGAGTGCGGTTGAAGCCCATCGGCAGCGCCGCGCCGCGGATCGGCTGCGTGCGGTTCTCCTCGGTAAAGCCCCACTCGGCCGGCATGGCCGCCAGCCAGCGGCGCAGCAGCGCGCGGTAGTCGATGTTCTGGAACGCCGCCGACGTATTGAGCAGGCCGAGTCCGACGTTGCTCGTGCCATCGCCCATGCCGAAAATCCAGCCGTAACCCGGCAGGAGCGAGTCACCGTCCCACAGGTCCAGCCAGGCCTCGAGCCACTCATCGCGGTGCCGAGGGCTGGTGTAGTAGGTCCGCACCGCGACACCGATCGGCCGGTCGTCGCGCTTGCGCAGGCCCATCGACACCGACAGCCGGGAGGAGTTGCCGTCCGCGGCGACGACGAGCCGGCCGCGGAACACGGTGTCTTCCTGGGGGGACGACCCCCCAGGACCCCCGGCGGAGCCGTCCGTTCGGACCAGCCGGCCGGCCCTCTCGGACGGCTGAGCCAGCACGCCCGTGATGCGTCCGGTGCGGTCATCGAGCACCGGGCCGGTCACGTTCATGCCCTGGATGACCCTGGCGCCAGCCTTCTCGGCGTGCCCGGCCAGGATCTGATCGAAGTCGAGCCTGGAGCGCACTAGTCCGAAGCCGGGATAGCTCGACAGGTCGGGCCAGGGCACCTCGATCCGGCCGCCGCCGCCGATGATCCGCAGGCCCTTGTTCCGCAGCCAGCCGTCGCTCTCGGCGATCGGCACGCCCATGCCGGTGAGGGCCTTGACCGCCCGCGGGGTCAGTCCGTCGCCGCAGACCTTCTCGCGCGGGAATCGGCTCTTCTCCAGGACCAGCACATCCAGCCCGGCCGTCGCGAGGTAATAGGCCGCCGCCGACCCGGCTGGGCCTGCCCCGACGATGATGACGTCGGCTACGTCGGCCGTCTCGGCACGCCGACGCTGCGGGCGAAGTGCGGAACCGCTGCCGCCAGGCGGCGGCTGATCCGGCGTGCCGACGGGGAGATCTTGCTCGGTCACGACCCGTCCTGATGCTGCGCTGCAAACTTCGATGTCTTGTGAACAGCTTCACAAGGACTCTGGCACTGCAGTCTAGTCCGTTGCCGCGACCGGTGTTTCGCCGCACCCCGCGCACACCCCGCGTACCCCCCGCGTACCCCCCTGGCGGCTAGGCCGGCCGCCGCGCCAGATGCAGCGCGACGACTCCGAACGACAGGTTGAGCCACCGCACCCCGCCCCAGCCCGCCGCGCCGATCCGGTCGGCCAACTCCTGCTGACCAGGCCAGTCCCTGATCGACTCGGCGAGGTAGTCGTAGGCTTCCGCGTTCCCCGACAGCCGGCGGGCGACCGCCGGCAGCGCCCTAGCCAGGTACTGCTCGTAGAGCGCGTCCAGCGCGCGGGGCCGCAGATGGCTGAACTCGCAGACCACCAGCCGGCCGCCGGGCCTCGTGACGCGCAGCAACTGGGCCAGCGCGGCATCGGGGCCGGCCACGTTGCGCAGGCCGAACGAGATCGTCACTGCGTCGAAGGCGGCGTCGGCGAACGGCAGGTCGAGCGCATCGCCCGCCACGAAGCGCACCGCCGGCGCCGGGTCGCGGGCGCCTACTTTCAGCATGCCCAGCGAGAAGTCGCAGGCGACACAGCGCGCGCCCGCGCCGGTAAACGTGCGGGACGAGGTCCCGGTACCCGCCGCGAGGTCCAGGATCAGCTCGCCGGGCCGGGCGCCGACGGCTCGCGCCAGGACCCGGCGCCAGTACCGGTCCTGGCCCAGCGACAGCGCATCGTTCAGGAGGTCATAGCGCTCGGCGACCTTGTCGAACATCGCCGAGACCTCGCCGGGCTTCTTGTCCAGCTGAGCTCGCGTCATGACGTCAGCCTGACATACCGCGGGTCACGGACTCGCGGCGAGCCTGACCCGAGGCCGGACGAAAATTCCTCCCCGGTGGTTAGCCCGGCTACCCCCAAATGCATGAGGGGTCGACCCAGCATTCTGCCTAGTGTCATGCCGAGTGAACGAGAGAATCGGGAGGTGGACAACCGAGATGGTAGCTGCGGTGGATGCGCGGAAGTCAGAGCCGGCGCGAATAGTAGCGCTGATCCCAGCCCACAACGAGGAGGCATCGATCCAGCACACTATCGAGGCTCTGCACACCCAGACAAAGCCGGCTCACCGCATTATCGTGATCGCCGACAACTGCACGGACGCCACGCCCGAGCTCGCGCGGGCGGCGGGGGCAGAGGTACTGACCACCCAGGGAAACAAGCACAAAAAAGCGGGCGCGCTCAACACGGCGCTAGAGCGCATACTGCCAGAACTGAGTGATGACGACGCGGTTCTCGTGCAGGACGCCGACAGCTTCATGGATCCGCGATTCCTGGCCGCCACCGCGCGCAAGCTCGGTGCGGGGTTCGGGGCGGCGGGCGGCAACTTTCGCGGTCGTCCCGGAGGCGGCCTCTGCGGGGCGCTCCAGCGTAACGAGTTCGCGCGGTATGCCCGCGACACGGCCCGCAAGCAGGGCCGGGTGCTGTGCATCACGGGGGTCGGGACGCTGCTGCGCGTGGCGGCCCTGCGGGATGTGGTCTCCGGGATCAAGGACGGCCGCCTGCCCGACGCCGGCGGCGGTTACGCCTACAGCTACGCGACGCTGACCGAGGACAACTGGATGACCCTGGCCCTCACGCACCTGGGGTACCAGGTGGTCTCGCCCAAGGACGCCACCATGTCCACCGAGGTGATGCTGAGCTGGCGGGAACTTGCCCAGCAGCGCCTGCGGTGGAAGCGCGGCGCGTTCGAGGACCTGCTCAGCTTCGGGTTTACCCGGCGCACGATCAAGGGCTGGAGCCTGCAGGCCGTCGCCGCGCTCGGGACGATCGCCTCGATTGCCTACCTCGCCACCTTGATGGTGACGCCATGGATCGGATTCCACCCCCGCGTCGCGTTCCTGGCGATCACCCCGATCTACGGGCTGGAACGATACGTGACCGTCCGCTCCCGAGGATGGAAGGTAGCCCTTGCCTCCGCGCTCGTGCTCGCGGAATGGGGTTACGACCTGTACCTGCAAGCCGTCCATGTTCGCGCCCTGTGGGGCGTCGTCTGGCGGACGCAGAAATCCTGGTGACGCCGGGATGCCACGGACTAACGACGACAGAAAGCAGGACGGATTCTGATGTACCACAAGATTGCTAGCGCCGCCCTGCCCACGACGGGCCTCGCCGCGCACCTGGCCGGGGGACTGGGCTATCTCTACGCCGGCCTGATCGCCTTCACCGTGGTCGGCCTGTTGTTCGCCGTCATGCGGATGCTGCCCAAGCGGCACACTAGCTGATCAGGCGGGATATGTGATGCGGATCCGCCGAGCCGTGCGGCCACTAGCCTGGACCCTTCTCGCCTGCCTGCTGCTCACCGCCGGCTGGGCCGTCTACATGGTGACCGATCCCTTGGCCAGCCACCGGCAGCAGGCGGTGCAGCAGCAACTGCACCAGCAGTGGCGGTCGGCCCCGCCCGCGGCGGCGGTCCGTGCGCACCTGACGGCCGGCGACCGCGGCAGCGGGACGAGGGCCGCCGGATCCGACCCGATCCAGCTGGAGACGAGCCAGCCGTTCGCGCTCATCCGGGTGCCCGCCTTCGGTCGGACGTGGCAGTTCGCCATCGTGGAGGGGACGGGCGCCAGTCAGCTGGCGCTCGGGCCTGGCCACGTCCCGGGGACCGGGCTGCCGGGGCGGCCCGGCAACTTCGTGGTGGCCGCGCATGACGTGACGGCGGGGAATCCGTTCCTGCATCTGCGGATACTTCACAAGCCCGACAAGATTTATATCCGTACGCGTAACTATCTCTATAAATATGTCGTCACATCCGAGCGCGTCGTTAAGTATACCGACGTCGGGGTCGAATACCCGGTTCCCGGACATCCCAGGCAGGCGCCGAGCCGCGCGCGGATAACTCTGATCACGTGCACGCCCGTGACGCTAGCATTCACACCATGGCGGATCGTGGTGACCGGTGAGCTGGTACGAGCATCCGCGCGAAAGTGAGAGAGCACGCGGAATGGCGGCCGGATGACAGCATACACATTTCGGGACGAGTTTGACGGCCCGGCCGGCTCGCCACCCGATCCGGCCACCTGGTCATATGACCTCGGCGACGGCGGATGGGGTAATAACGAGCTGGAGGTCTACACAAACTCCCCCGATAACGTCTTCCAGGATGGCCGGTCACACCTGATCATCCGGGCCACGCGGCAGGTAACGCCAGGTGGCCAGGGCGCGCCGCCAGCGGTCAGCTATCACAGCGCCCGGATCAAGACGCAGCGAAGCTTCTGGCAGCTGGGCGGCTATTTCGAGGCCAGGATCAAGGTGAATTCACAGCGCGGCCTGTGGCCGGCCTTCTGGCTGATGGGCGAGAACATCTCGACCGCGGGCTGGCCAGCCTGCGGCGAGGTCGACGTGCTGGAGGATTTCGGCTACTCGACGGTGCAGTCCTCGGTGCACGCCCCCGCGGGCCCGGACGCGGTGTACAGCGCTCATCAGGACCTGCCGTCGGATACTCACTGGCACGTCTACCAGTTGCGCTGGTCCGCGCAGGGCATGACCTTCAGTCGCGACGGCCACCGGTACCTGAGCGTCAGCCGCGATTTCTGCCCGCCGCCGGCCTGGGTGTTCGGGCCGCAGACCCCCAATAACGGCGGCATGTTCATGCTGCTGAACCTGGCGGTGGGCGGCAACGCGGGCGTACCTCCGGACACGACGCGGTTTCCCGTCGACCTGATGGTGGACTACGTCCGGGTGAGCCAGCTCTGATCCGGCGCGTCAGGTCGGGTAGGCCCGGGGCCAGCAGGGCGGCCGTCATAGCAGGTCCGGGCGCCGCCACTGCTCACCCAGGACGTGCTCGGCAAGGAAGGCAAGGACCGTCTCGTACCAGACCGTCGCGTCGCCGGGCTTGAGGATCCAGTGGTTCTCATCCGGAAAGTAGAGGAACCTGGCCACCTTCGAGCGGCCGGTCAGGTCCGCCCACAATCGCAGCGCCTCGCCGACCGGCACACGATAATCCTTGTCGCCGTGGATGACCAGCATCGGCGTCACGATGTTGGCCACATGCAGATGCGGAGAGTTCTCGTTGTAGCGCTCCGGCCGGATGGCCGGGTCACCGAAGACCCGGCGCCAGTAAGCCGGCTTGTCGGTGGTGCCGTTGAACTGGTCCAGGGCCCACGGGCCGGCGTGGCTGACGATCGCCGAGAACCTGCCGGTGTGACCGGCGATCCAGTTCGCCATGTAGCCGCCGAAGGAGCCGCCCATCATGGCGGTCCGGCTCGCGTCGATATCGGGCCGCTCGATGACGGCGTCGGTGATGGCCATGACGTCCGTATACGGGTTAGCGCCCCAGGTGCCGTGGCCGCGTTCCATCATGTGCTGGCCGTACCCGGTCGACAGCGCCGGGTCTGGCAACAGGACGGCGTAGCCGCGGGCGGCCATCAGCCAGGGGTTCCAGCGCCAGGACCAGCCATTCCAGCTGGACTGCGGGCCGCCGTGCACCCAGAGCAGCAGCGGGACCGGCGCGTCGGGACGGGCTGCCTCCGGCAGCACGAGCCAGCCGCGGATGGTCGTGCCGTCCGCGGCCGTGGCCTGCACCTCTTCCAGGCGCCCCGGCACCTCAAGCGCGGCCCCAGGGCTGTTCAGCCCGACCAGGGCAGCCCCGTCCGCGCTGTCGCCGGCCAGGTCGATCCGGACCGGCGCGGGCGGCGCGTCCACGGCACTGCGCAGGGCGTAGAGGTACCGGCCGTCCGGCGACGGGTTGAGGTGGTCGTAGGCGCCGTCGTCGGCGGTGCTGCTCGTGACGCCGCCGCCCGCCAGGTCAACGCGGAAGACGGGCTTGCGGCCCTGGTCATCGGCCGTGAAGTAGACCGACCGAGAGTCGGGCGCCCAGGCCACCTCCACCGGGAGCCGGTCGAATCCGGACAGCAGGTCGCGCGGCTGGCCCCCGTCCGCGCCGGACAGTGCCGTCTCGGACAGTGCCGCCTCGGATAGCGCGGCCACGACCAGCGTGCTGTCGCCGGGACGGTCGTAGGTATCGCGCTCGGTGCGGGTGGCGACCACCAGGCCGCCGTCCGGCGAGACCCGCGGATGCGCGAAGTCGGCCTCGGCCGACGTCAGCAGGGTGCGGCGCGAGCCGGTGCCGACCTCGATCACCACGATCTCGATGCGCCACTCGCCCGCCGGCTCGGCCACCATCCAGCCGGTGACCACGGCCGAGCCGTCCGGGGTCAGCTCGAACCCCTGCTCGTCCAGCGCCCGGCCAGCGTCCGGAGTGAGGTCACGCGGCTGGCTTGGCTCGCCATCCTCGCTGGCCGGGATCGGCGCGGCCAGCAGCCGCAGGCCGTCGGGGCCCAGGTCCTGGTCCCAGTACCGGACGGTGCCGCTCTCGTGCAAGATCGCGTTCACGCCCGCATCCGCGCGTGCCTTACGCCGCGCGGCATCGTCGGCGGGACCCGTCGCGGCCGGGAGGACCGCGGCGCTGTAGACGACGGCGGGCAGGTCGCGGGCGGCGGATACACCCGAGACGCCGCCGGGCGGAGCGGCGATCTGGCGCGCCTCGCCGCCGGCGGCGGGCAGCAGCCACAGTGCTAGCTTGTCCTGGGCCGCCTTGTCCTGGCCAGCCCCGTCGTCGCGGCGGCGCGGCGGCGGGGCCGGCCGCTTCGAGGCGAACAGGAGCGAGCCGTCCGCCAGGAACTCCGGGCCGCCCTCGCCCTGCGCGCTGCGGGTCAGCCTGGTCGGCGCGCCCTCCGGCGCGGTCTCGAGGCGCCAGATGCTCGTGACGTACTTAGCGGGCTCGCCGGCCACCGTCTGCACCGTGGCCGCCAGCCAGGTGCCATCCGGCGACAGCCGCAGCGATGTCACCCTGGGCTGGGAAACGAACGCGCTCAGGTCGGTGAAGACGGCCACGGGTCTCCTTACTGGGGGGTCCATGGGACGATACGTGACATGAAGGGGCGCCAGGAAGCCGCCCGCGCCGACCGAATACGCGCTAGTTTCGCGTCATGAAAGCGCTTGTCCTCGCGGGAGGCTCGGGTACCCGGCTGCGGCCGATTACGCATACCTCCGCCAAGCAGTTGCTGCCCGTCGCCAACAAGCCCGTGCTGTTCTACTGCCTGGAAGCGATCCGGGACGCCGGGGTCACTGACGTCGGCGTGGTAGTCGGCGATACCGCCCCGGCGGTCCAGGATGCGGTCGGCGATGGCTCGGCGTTCGGGCTCAAGGTCACCTACATCCGGCAGGACGCCCCGCTCGGGCTGGCCCACGCGGTGCTCACGGCGACCGACTATCTCGGCGATGACGACTTCATCATGTACCTGGGCGACAACTTCATCATCGGCGGCATCACCACCCTCGTCGACGAGTTCCGCGCGCGGCGGCCGGACGCCCAGATCATGCTGACCCAGGTCCCGGACCCCCGCGAGTTCGGCGTGGCCGAACTCGATGGCGCGGGCGCCGTGATCGGCCTGGAGGAAAAGCCCGAGCATCCCAAGAGCGATCTGGCGCTGGTCGGCGTGTACATGTTCACGGCTGCGGTACACGAGGGCATCCGCCAGCTCAAGCCCTCGTGGCGGGGCGAGCTAGAGATCACCGAGGCCATCCAGTGGCTACTCGACGCCGGGCGGCCCGTGTCCTCGACCGTGATCTCCGGGTACTGGAAGGACACCGGCAACGTCGCGGACATGCTGGAGGTCAACCGGATGGTGCTGGAGAGCATGACCGCCAGCTCGCGGGGCGTGGTCGATGCGGCCAGCGAGCTGATCGGGCGGGTCGTGATCGAGGAAGGCGCGACGGTTACCCGGTCCCGGATCGTGGGGCCCGCGATCATCGGGGCCGGCACCGTCGTTACGGATTCCTACATCGGCCCCTTTACCGCCCTGGCCGATGGCTGCGTGATCACCGGCAGCGAGATCGAGTACTCCATCGTGCTGGGCGGGGCGTCTATCCGGGGGGTCCGGCGAATCGAGGCATCCCTGATCGGCCACGAGGTCGAGGTCACCCCCGCCCCGAACGTCCCCCGGGCCCACCGCCTCGTGCTCGGCGATCACAGTAAGGTCCAGATCAGCTCGTGATACAGCATGACAAGAGCCGCGTCGTGACCCGCTGGATGGTGACCGGTGCTAGCGGCATGCTCGGCTGCGACCTGGTGTCGATGCTTCGCGGGCAGGATGCCGCCGTTACCGCCCTGACGAGGCGCGACCTCGACATCACCGACCCGGCGGCGGTAACGGCGGCCGTGCGTGGCGGCAGGCCCGATGTCGTGGTCAACTGCGCGGCCTGGACCGGTGTCGACCTGGCCGAGGCCCGCGAGGACGAGGCGCTGGCCGTCAACGGCGCAGGCGCAGCGCATGTGGCGGCCGCGTGCGCCCGGGTCGGCGCCCGGATGATCCAGCTGTCGACCGACTACGTCTTCGCCGGGACGGCGACGCGGCCGTATCCCGAGGACGCCGCGCCAGCGCCCGTGGGTGCCTACGGGCGCACCAAGCTCGCCGGCGAGCAGGCCGTACTGAAGCATCTCCCCGATTCGGGCTACATCCTGCGCACGGCGTGGCTCTACGGGCCGCACGGCGGCAATTTCGTCAACACGATGATCCGGCTGGAACGCCAGCAGCCGACGGTCACGGTGGTGGATGACCAGCACGGCCAGCCCACCTCCACCGTGACCGTCGCCGAGCGGATCATCGCGATGGTCGCCGCGGGGGCTCCCGCGGGGATCTATCACGCGACCTGCTCGGGCCAGACGACCTGGTTCGGTCTGGCCAGAGAGGTGTTCGCGCTGATCGGCGCGGATCCGGAGCGGGTGAGCGCCATGCCCAGCACGGAACTGGACCGCCCGGCGCCGCGACCCGGCTACAGCGTCTTGTCCCACGGCGCCTGGGCCCGGGCCGGGCTTGAGCCCCTCGAGGACTGGGGCACGGCGCTGCGCCGGGCGATTCCCGCGTTCGCCGCCGCCGCCCAGGGCGCCTGACCTCGCCGAGCGATCTCCGGCGAAGGTCAATGAATATGCATTTTTGGTCACCTAACACTGGCGATCTGCTCTATTGGGCAGATCAGCGACCTATGCTGTCCTACTGATGTGCCTCTTCTGGTAGCCCCCGCGTCCCCGCCCACGCGGCTAACCGGCGTTAGGAGTTTCGCCGTATGGCCTCATCGCGACCAGACTCGTTTGAGCTGGCCGATTACCTGGGCGTGTTGCGCCGCCGCTGGTGGATCGTGCTCGTACTGATCATCATCGGCGCCGGCGCTGGCGCGGCCTATACCAAGCTCGCGCCCAAGACCTATTCGGCCGCGGTGCTGGTCCAGGTGAACCCGCTGCCGAATAACGCCAACGCTGCCACCGGCCGCACCGGCGGCAGCGTGAACATGGATAACGAGGCGCAGATCGTGCAGTCAGTCACGGTCGCCTCGCTGGCCGCCAGCAGGTTCCATGCCGCGCTGGCGCCGTCCGATCTCGTCAAGCAGATCTCCGTATCGGTGCCGCCAAACACCACGTTCCTGCAGGTCAAGTGCGATGAATCAACGGCTGCGACCGCGGCGGAGTGCGCCAACGCCTTCGGCAATGCCTACCTGACCAGCCGGCGCACCACCGCGGCCGACGCTGTGACGAGCGAGCTGTCGGGCCTGACGAGCCGGATATCCGTCCTCGCCACCCGGATTGCGACGCTCAAGGCAGACGTAGCCCGCTTGCCCGCCGCGTCGGCCCAGCACATCAAGGATCAGCTGACCCTGACTGCGGTCCAGGACGAACTGAATGAGCTGCAGGGAGACAGCAACAAGCTGGTGCCGTTCCTGGACAGCCTGAACCTGCCGAACAATACGGCGGTCGGGCAGATCGCCACGCCCGCCACCGCGCCGACTTCGCCGAGCAGCCCGCGGGCCCTCCTGCTGCTGCCCAGCGGCGTGCTCGCCGGCCTGCTGCTCGGCCTGCTGACCGCCTTCCTCGTCGACTTCCGCGACCGCCGTATCCACGCCGCTCGAGATGTCGAGCGCTTCCTCGACCTGCCCGTCCTGGTCAACATGTCCGCCGGTAAGTCGCGGCTGCAGGCGGCCATCGCTCCGCCCCGGTCCCGGGGCGGCCAGGCCTTCACCGAGCTGGGCCAGTACGTCGCAGCCTCGCTGGGCGACGGGAGCCACGTAATTTTCGTCGCGGGCACCTCCGTCGGGCCCGGCTGCAGCGTGCTCGCCGCCAACCTGGCCGGCACTCTGGCGCGGACCCGCTCTGACGTGGTGCTCGTCTGCGCCGATCCGCACGGCACGGTCACGCCGCAGTTGCTGGGGGTCGGCGACGGCCGCGGGCTCGCGGAGATTCTCGCGGGCACCGCTACCGCCAGCGAGGTCGCCCGCAGGCCGCCGGACGAGCAGCGGCTCCGGGTGATCACGCCCGGCATCGACACCTCCGGCGTGCTGCTCCACCTGCAGTACGAGGCCAGCCGCCGGCTACTGAGCCAGCTGCGCCACGAGGCCCGTTACGTCATTGTCGAGGTTCAGTCGGTGGGCGAGGACTCGGATGCCTTCGCGCTCGCCGAATTTGCCGACGCCGCCATCATGGCAATCGAGACCTCGCTGACGACCCGGTCGGGCGCCGCCGACTGCTTGCAGCGGCTCGACCGGCTCCGGACGTCCGTCCTGGGGGCGGTGGTGCTTCCCGCGCCCAGCACCAAGAAGTCCAGGCGGCCGGCGCCGCCGCCCCAGCCGACCGGCCACGCGGGCAGCCAGCAGTCGAGGCCCGGCGACGAGCGGCGACGCCCGCCCCGCACCTCGGAAGGCAACCGCACCTCGGAAAGCAGCCGCGCCTCGGAAAGCCCTCGCGCTCCGGAAAGCCCCTGGGCCTCAGAAGGCAGCCGCGCTCCGGAAAGCCCCTGGGCCTCAGAAGGCAGCCGCACCTCGGAAAGCCCTCGCGCCCCGGAAAGCCCCTGGGCCTCAGAAGGCAGCCGCACCTCGGAAAGCCCTCGCGCTCCGGAAAGCGGACGCGCTCTGGAGGGTGAACGACCTTCGGAGGGCGGCCGCGCCGGGGGAAACGGACACGCCGCGGGAGGTAGCCGCGGCGGCGGGAGTAGCCACGCCGCGACCAATGGACGCGCCGCGGCCGCCAGGCCGGGACCGGGACCGCACGCCAGCGGCGGCGCGAACGCCGCGGCCGGGCGGCCGGGGCTGCCGACGGCACGCCCGATCAACGAGACCAGGCCCCTGCCGCGGGTGCCGCCCGCCGGGTCGACGAATCCGCTCGACGATCCGCTCGGGTACCCGAATCCATCGGACAAGATCGCGGGGGGATGATCATGCCCGGCTCGCGGGCCTGCGGCATCCGGCAGCGCCCTGAGTCCGGTGCGCCGCAAACTACCGCGCCGCAAACTACCGCGCCGCAAACTACTCAGCCGTGACCACGACGCTCCGCCCCGCCGACCCGCGCCCGGCCTGGGCCGACGAGCCGCGGCTGCGGCGCTGGCCACGGCCCATGGCGCAGGCCAGGGTGGCCCGCGGCGTGCTGGCGAGGAATCCAGCCTGGCCCGTAACCGCGCTGCTCGTCGCCTACCCGGTCTGGTGGGCGCTCGGCATCGCCGACTTCATGTGGATCGTGGTGGCGATCCCGATGGCCTGCCGGATGATCGCCTGGGTCGTGCACGGCACCCGCCGGATCCGGGTGCCGGCCGGATTCGGCATCTGGCTGCTATTCCTGATCACCGCGGCGACGGGGGCGGTGGTGCTGGCCCTGTCCGCACCGGGAACGATAGCGAGCCCGGTGTCGCACCGAGTGCTGTCCTACGGTGACCGCACGCTGACCTATGTCGGCGTGACCGTGCTGCTCTTGTACGTCGGCAACCTCACCGAGGGCGAACTGCCGCGGCGGCGGCTGGCCTGGATGCTCGGCCTGATCGCGGTCTACACCACCATCGGTGGCCTGGCGGGCATGGCGATGCCGCATCTGCAGCTGAACTCGCCCGTCCTCGACCTGCTGCCGCAGTCGGCGCAGAACAACAGCTTCATCCAGGCATCGATGCATCCCGGCCTCTCGCAGGTTCAGAACGTGCTCGGAACGGCCAAGGGCCGGCCGAAGGCACCCTTCGACTACACCAACACCTGGGGTGACTGCCTCACCATCATGACGCCGTGGCTGCTGGTCGGATGGTGGTCAACCGGCGGGAAGCGGCAGCGGATCATCGCCGCGTCGACCGTCGCGATCTGCATCCTGCCGCTGCTGTACTCGCTCAACCGCACCGCCTGGATCGGGGCGGGCCTGTCGGCCGGCTACCTGGCCTTCCGGCTCGCCGCCAAGGGCAGATTCGCCATGCTAGGCGGGATCTGCGCCGCGCTCGCCCTGATCGGCATCCTGGTGCTCGCTACTCCGCTGCAGGGGATCGTCAGCGGACGGCTGGCGAACGGGAAGAGCGACAACCTGCGCTCGAGCCTCGCCGCGCTGACGCTCCGGGACGTCGCGGCCTCGCCGATCATCGGCTACGGCGACACCCGGCAGGAGCAGGGCAGCGCCAGTTCTATCGCGATCGGGCCCACCAAGAAGTGCCCGGACTGCGGCCAGCAGTCGGTCGGCAGCACCGGCCAGCTGTGGCTGCTGCTGGTCTGCAGCGGGATCCCCGGAGCTGTCTTTTATCTTGCCTTCTTCGCCTACGGGGTCTGGCGCTACCGGCGAGACGACACGGCCTACGGCATCGCCGGCTCGGTCGTCGTGCTGCTCGGATTCCTCTACATGTTCACCTACGACGCAGTCGGCGCACCGCTTGGCTTCACCGTCCTGGCCTACGCCGTCCTGTGGCGCAACGACACCTACCTCCGGGGCGAGCGGGACGCCGTCGATCCGGGCACGGCCAGCCCGGACAGTCCCGATTCCGACCGCCGGAGTATCGGCCGCCCGAGCCCTGTCGGCACCGCCTCCCGGCGGGTGATCACCGCCGGGAGGTCGGCATGACGGCGACCCTGGCCGGGCGCAGCGGCACCAGCGAGCCCGACCCGCAGGGCCGGGGCTCGGGGCCGGCCGACCAGACCGACCGAGCCGACCAGACCGACCGGACCGGGCTCCGTGAGGTCGCTCGGGGCAGCACGCTCAACCTGGCCGGCGCGGCCATCTCGGCGGCCGCCACACTCGGCGTCACCATTGCGGTCACCCGGAAGTTCAGCCCGCCGGTGGCCGGCGCGTTCTTCGCCGCGACGTCGCTGTTCCTGATCATCGAGGCCATTTCCAACCTGGGCGCCTACAACGGCCTCATCTACTTCATCGCCCGGATGCGCTCGCAGCGGTCCCGCGGCCGGATCCCGGCACTGCTGCGGTCGGCGGTCATTCCGGTCGCCGCGGTGTCGGTCACGGGCGCCGTGGCGATGCTGGTCTTCGCCGGGCCGCTGGCGCGGCTCCTGCTCGGCGGCCACCTGAGCCACGGGCACCTGAACCATGGGGCCGGCCCGGTGGCCGTCGCCGCCGCCCTGCGCGCGCTGGCGGTCATGCTGCCGTTCGCCGCGCTGCTCGATACCTATCTCGGGGCCAGCCGCGGCTATCGCGACATGCGCCCGACCGTAGTCGTCGACCGGATCGGCCGGTCGGGCCTGCAGCTGGCGGGCGTGGGCTTCGCCGCGCTGACCGGCAGCGCCGCGCTGCTCGCACCCCTGTGGGCGCTGCCGTACGTCCCGGCCAGCGTGGTCGCGTGGATCTGGTTTCACCGGGTCCGGCGGCGCTCCCACCGGCTGGCCGCGGCTGCGGACACCGAACGCTCCCAGCTGCGGGACCCGGCCGGGCCCGGCCGGCCCGCACCGGGCATGACCGGATTCTGGCGTTTCAACGCACCGCGCGCGCTGGCCACGATCGCCCAGATGATCATTCAGCGCCTCGACATTGTCCTGGTCGGGATCATCCGCGGCCCGGTCGACGCGGCCGTCTACACCGCCGCCACCAGGTTCCTGGTCGTCGGGCAGCTTGGCAACGCGGCGATCAGCATGGCCGCCCAGCCACAGTTCACGCACCTGTTCGCGATCGGCGACCGTCGCGGAGCCAACTCGGTCTACCAGGTGACGACCGCGTGGCTGGTCATCCTGACCTGGCCCCTCTACCTGCTCGCCGTGGTCTACGGGCCCGCCGTGCTGGCAATTTTCGGGCACTCCTACCAGGCCGGGTCGACTGTCATGGTGATCCTGGGCCTGACCATGCTGATGGCGACCGGGTGCGGCCAGGTCGACATGGTGCTGACGACCACCGGCCGTACGAGCTGGAGCCTGGGCAACGGGCTGCTCGCCGTCGCGGCCAACGTCGCCGTGGATCTCGCCCTGATCCCGAGATACGGAATTGCCGGCGCCGCGATCGGCTGGGCGGCGGCCATCGCGATCACCAACCTCGTGCCGCTTGCCCAGGTCGCCAAGGTCGTCAGGGTGCACCCGTTCGGCCGGGGCACGCTCGCCGCCTGCCTGCTGACGACCGTCAGCTTCGGCGCTATCCCGCTCGGACTGCGCTGGCTGGCCGGCGGCCAGGCCATCGTGTCCGCGCTCGCGGTCGCCGTCGGCTGCGTGGTCATGGCGGCAGGCCTGTGGCGGCTGCGCGGCCCGCTGCGGCTGGCCGCGCTGCCGGGCGTCCCGGCCCCCCGGCCCCCCGGCCAGCACCGGGCTAGCGGGCGAGCATGACGGGGCGGGGCCTTCGGCTGGCGATGGCGGTCACCGCCGGCGTCCTGGGGATAGCGGCACTAGCCCTGGCCGGCCACGTCCTCGTGCACCGGCACCATGGCCGCCCGGCCGGGGCCGCCGCTTCCACGGGCTCGCTCCCCACGGGCTCGCTCTCCACCGG
>Ga0066790_10000013_pt1 | contig 39332 bp, 37 predicted proteins | sample OrgsoiDNA2013050_FD_70963 | JGI IMG/M metagenome (GOLD analysis project Ga0066790, IMG submission 70963) | Permafrost soil microbial communities from the Arctic, to analyse light accelerated degradation of dissolved organic matter (DOM) -... | ecosystem: Environmental > Terrestrial > Soil >...
GGCCGGCCACCGAGCTGACCTGCCGCAGCAGCGGCAGCGCCTGGTCGACGGTGACGCCGAAGTAGTCCGCGACGGCGAGCGCGACGACGGCGTTGGACCGGTTGGCCCGGCCCGGCAGGGCCAGTGCCAGCTCGTGGACCTCGCCGAGGCCGTCGATGACCGAGTCGTCGTCCAGGACCCACGGTGTCGGCGGCCGCGCGAACGCGCACTCGCCGCAGCGCCAGCCCAGGTCATCCCGGCGCAGGTGCGAGCCGCACTGAGGGCAGCACCAGGAGTCCTCATGCCAGCGCTGGCCTGCCGCGACCCAGGTCACGTGCCGGGCCGCCCCGGCCGCCCAGGCGATCAGCGGGTCGTCGGCGTTCGCGATGACCAGGCAGTCCTCGGCGGCCGCGAGGGCCTCCCGCCAGCGCCGGGCGATGAGCCAGATCTCGGCCGCCCGGTCCATCTGGTCCCGGCTCAGGTTCAGCAGCACGACGACGCGCGGGTTCGTGGCCTCGATCACCGCGGGCAGGTAGCGCTCGTCGGTCTCCAGAATCCCGTACGTCGCCGCCGGGGCCCGGCCGAGGGCCGAGGCCAGGCCCGCCTCCATGTTGGCGCCGAAGGCGTTGCTGGCCACCTCCTGGCCAAGCGCGCCCAGCGCCGCGGTGATCAGCCGCGTCGTAGTGGTCTTGCCGTTCGTCCCGGTCACCAAGACGATCTGGCGACCGACGGCGAGCAGCCGGAGCAGCTCGGGCTCCACCCGCAGGCCCAGCACGCCGCCGATGACCGATCCGTCGCCGCGGCCGGTCAGCCGCGATACCCGTCCGGCTGCGCCGCCGATACCCGTGGCCAGGCGCGCGCGCAACGGAAGCTTGTTCATGGGCGCTGATGCTATCCGGCCACGCGGCCTGGCTCACGCGCCGCAGACGCCGCGCTCTGATCGTCGGCGCCGATGATGAACCGGCGGGGCCAGGACAGGACCGGCTCCAGCCAGCCGACAATGCCCATCTCACCTGCCGCCTTGCGCAGCTGCCCGCGGTGACTGACCCCGATGGCGACCGCGGCGAGGTCGTCGATGAAGCCGCGCTGGTCGTCGTCGCCCAGCAATACGGTCCAGGCCGGCAGCCGGTTGCGGGCCAGCTCCATCGACAGTGGATGGCGGCGCAGCCCGCTGACCCGCTGGCCGATCTTCACGTCGGCGCGGTCGGCCAGCCCGGGCAGGACGAAGTCCAGCCGCGGCGCGGTCGCGAACGGGTCAGGCTGCGGCCCGGCCAGCGGGCACGCCCGCTCGATCTCGTGCAGCCACTGCAGCTGCGGAATCACCCAGTCGGCTCCCGGTGCCGTTCCCGCGCCCTTACCGCCGTCCAGCAGCCGTCGCGCGGTAGCGGCGCAGGAGGCGGCGAACCGCTCCGGGTCGAAGCACGCCCGCACCGCCGTAGCGCGCCCGGCCAGCGGCCGGTCCAGGGCCGTGGCCAGCAGGCATTCCCGCAGCCGCGCGTCGAGGTCCAGCCAGCGATGCCGCAGCACCGCCGGAACCCTGGGCAGCGGGCTGTTGGTGAGATGGGCCAGGACGAGGGCCTCGGCCCACACCCGCAGCCACGCGTCGTCGGGCGAGTCGGCCAGCAGGTCGGCCGAGCGGATCTCCAGCAGCGTGCAGGCCCGGCCGGCGGTGCAGGTGGGGCCGCAGGACGCCGATCGGCGGCCGCGGATCGGCGGGTGCGCCGACTGCGCCGCGCCGGCCGTGGCCCGCTCCCGGGGTCCGCCGAAGGGCACCCGGATCCGCAGCGGGCGGTCCATCCCGTCGGCGAAGACCGCGGCGACGCCCGGCCGCAGTGACACCACCTGCCGGGACTGGTCGTCGTCCAGGTTCATCGCGGCGCCCACGACCTGCCGGTCGTCGCTGGCCGGAAGCCGGTGCAGCACCTTGAGAGCGGTGTTCTTCACCACGTCGGGGACCAGCTTGGAGGGGATCTGCTCGGCGATCACGATGCCCTCGCCATAGGCGCGGATCTCGGCCAGCAGGCTGGCGAACAGCTCGACGGCGTGCGCGCCCGCGCCCTCCCGGTCCGCCCGCAGCAGCCGGTGCGCCTCCTCGATGACGATGACATGGCGCAGTCCTTCGGACGGGCCCGTCTTGGCCCGCATCCGCAGGTGCTCGACGATCCTGATGATCAGGGTGCCGATGAGGAACGCCTTGTCCTCGTCGTTGGCGACGTCCTCGATCGCCAGCACGACGTTGCGCCGCAGCAGGGCGCCGATGTCAGCGGGGTGGCCGCCCTCGAAGAACCGGCCGGCCGAACCGGTCCGCAGCGACCGCAGCCGTACCCCCACGAACCCGCGCACGTCCGCCTGCAGCTCCTGGCCGTAGCCGACCTCGTGGATGACCTCGAGCGCCGCGGCCTCCAGCCGCGCCAGGGTCGGGACCGTCGGCGGCGCGGCGGCGCCCGGCAGGCCCGATCCGGTCACCGCGTCCCAGCCGCAGTCCGCGTAGGCCCGCTGCAGCGCCTGGGACATGATCTGCGGAAACGGCTCGCGGGCGTCGAACGCGGCCAGGAAGAGGGCCCGGACCATGTCGATATGCGCCTGTACCGGGTAACCAGGCTCGGGGGCCAGCGGGTTGACCGACACCGGGACCGCCGCGGGGTCGGCCGGATTGATCACCGTCACCTGCCCGGTCCCCTCGATCCGCCCGGCCATCGCCGCATACTCCGACTTGACGGGCTCGATCGCGAGCCAGCTCACCCCGGCCAAGGTGAGCTGCTCCAGGATGTGCCGCACGGTCTGCGACTTCCCCGACCCGGTCGCGCCGGTCACGAAGGCGTGCCGGTTCAGCGTGGCCAGCGGTACCCGGAACTGGCCGACGGGCCGGTCCTGGCCGTCGAGGATGGCACCGAGGTCGATGGACTGCTCGTCGCTCATCTCGCTGGTGACGTCGAAGTGGCCGGCCTCGAGCATCCGGATGCCCGGCACCTCGTTGTGGGGCAGGCCGGTCAGGGCGGCCAGCGCGCCGGCGGTCGCGGCGAACGGCACCGCGGAGCCGTCCCGCGGATCGGCCAGCTTGGCCGCCAGCGCGTCGGCGAAGTCGTAGGCCGCCTCGGCGCTGCGCAGCCGGTACGGGTGCGCCCGCAGGTCCACGGCGCCGACCAGCACGGGCGAGATCAGGCTCAGCTCCTGCTCGCTCGCCGCCCCGGCCAGCACGCGGACATCCCACAGTCCGGCCTCGCGATAGGAGTCCAGCTCGGCCAGGCGGCGCTGGGCGCGCTCCGCGTCGAACCGCGCATGCTCCTCCTCATACCGGCGCAGGACGTTGAGCTGGGCGCGCAGGTCATCGGTCTCGGCGTCGATGAGGTCCGTCGGATCGGCCACGATCAGCCAGCCGAACGGCCTGCCCATGAGGGTCTGCAGCGCGGCCTCGAACAGCGTGGGAAACGGCCCGGCGCCGCCGCGCTGGCCGCGGCGGCCCTGGTGCCCGGCCGCGCCGTCGCCGACCCCGCCTGACCCGCCGACCCCGCCTGACCCGCCCGGCCAGCCGTAGTCCGCCGGCTCGGCCGGCAGCGCCGGAGCCTGCCGTCCCGGGCACGGCCCCCAGACCAGCCGGTCCAGGTCGGCGAGCACGTTACCGGCGATGGGCAGGCCGCGCGCACCCCAGGGAAAGAGCAGCTCCTCCAGCTGCCGGGGGCCGCCCACCACGGGCTCCGGCTCCGGCGGCAGCTCGCCGGTCGAGCCGGGCAGCGCGGCCGCGGGCGCCGGCAGCGGCCCGGCGTTGGTGATCAGCTCGAGCGGCGCGCCGCCACCCCGCGACAGCCAGCCCGCGATGAACGGCCGCCGGTGCGCGGCAGCGTTCAGGGCCGCGGGCAGCACCGAGGCGTAGTCCCGGTCGGCGCTGCCGCCCAGGGAGCTGGCGCTGATGGCCTGGACCCGGTACCACGGACCAGTCGCGCCCTCGCCAATTCTCGCAGTCCCGGCCATATGGCGTGCATATCAGGCCGGTGCCGGTCCCTGCCACCCGAATGGCCCGGTTGGGGGGCGTCCGACCGGCAGGAGACCCGGCGCGGGTTACAGCTCCACGGTGCCGGAGATGCAGGTCATCGTGCCGCCGCCGACCCAGATCTGGCCGTCGCCGTCGCGGGAGACATGTACCCGCCCGCGGCGGCGCAGCGCGGTGCCCTGGCTGGCCACATACGGCGCCGTGGCCCGGCCGGTGTCCAGCAGCCACTGCGCGAGCGAGGCGTTCAGGCTGCCGGTCACCGGATCCTCCCCCATCGCGCCGTCCTTGAGGAAGAAGGCCCGTACCTCGAACGCCTCCGGCGATCCGGCCGGGTACGGTCCCGCGATGCCGATATTCAGGTCCGTCGCGCCGGGCTGGACGGCGAGCACGGCGTCGGCGCTGGCCAGCAGCACGGCGACCCAGCCGGGCCCGTTATCGACCCACTGCGCGTCCACGATGTCGCCGCGGGCAATGTTGAGGACCTCGGCGATCTGCCGGATGAGCGTCTCCTCGACCGGCCCGCTGCGCAGCAGCGGCGGCGCGGCGAACTCCAGCCCGGAGCTGGCCGAGCGAACACCGATCAGCCCGGCCGCGCACTCCTGCACGATCACGCCCGCCGCGGCCGGGCTGCCGCCCGCCTCCAGCCACGCGTGGCAGGTGCCCAGGGTCGGGTGGCCCGCGAACGGCAGCTCGTTACCCGGCGTGAAGATCCGGACCCGGTAGTCCGCCCCGGCGGCCTGCGGGGCCAGCACGAACGTCGTCTCCGACAGGTTCGTCCAGCGCGCGAGCCGCTGCATCTGCTCATCGCTCAGGCCGTCGGCCCCGAGCACGACGGCGACCGGATTGCCGAGATAGGGGGTAGCGGTAAAGACATCCACCTGGCGAAACGGCCGCAGCACGCCCGTCAGCCCGCCGGGCTCTCGGCGCCGTAGCCGGCCTGGCCCAGCATGCGGCGCAGGTCGACCACCATCTGCACGTCCACGTCCTTGTGCACGGGCGGGTCGAGGAACTCGGTCTCGGCGCCGATGGCGACGCTGAGCTTGCCGTCCCGGTTCTCCGTGACCGAGCCGACCGTTTCCAGCAGGGAGAGCACCGAGCGCCACTCGATGTTGTGGCTCACCGGGTGCTGGAGGATCTGGCGCAGCGTGGCCCGGTGATGATTGCTCAGGTGAATCGGCTCGGCAGGCGATGACATTGCGTTCCTCTCTCGTTTCGCGTCAGGACCGGTCGTAGCGGGTCGGCGGGAAGCCGTCCCGCTCGCCCTCGACCTGCAGCTCGTCGGCGTCCAGCTCGCGGCGGATCTCCGCCCGCTCCTCCTGGTACACCTCGGACTGCGTGCGGTCCGGCGTGGGCGGCTCGTCGGTCGCCGGGGGCACCTCATCGCGATCGTAGGCATCCAGTCCCGCCTCGACCCGCTCTTCCTCGGTCAGCCGGGCCAGCTGGTCGTCGTCGAGACGGGCGGACGCGCCGCCGTGCTCGCGCCGGTCGCGATGAAACTCCTCGCCGGTCTCTGGAGTCTGCTCGGTCATCATGCCTCCCAGCTGCCGCGGGGGCGCCTGCGGCCCCTTTTCGCGATCCCGAGCCTACGCGCGCCGCCATCGCGGGCCGTCTCAGGTACTCAGCATGGCCAGAAACCTCTTGCCGAACAGGTAGGCGTCGCCGGGCCACCGGGCGGAGAGGTAGTTGCCGTCCTGCACGACGAACGCGGCGCAGTCGTCCTGGGCGCTGCCGCGCGCGGCCAGGACCCGCGGCCCGCGCTCGAACTGCGCGGACGAGTCCAGGGCGGCCGTTACCTCGTCCTGCACGTAGGCGGGGTAGGTCCGGTAGTAGCGGCCGAGCCGCCACGCCGTGAGGAGGTAGGCCCCGCGCTCCAGGTACTTGGGCAGGCAGGTGGTCCGGCGGCCGGCCAGGACGCTGCGACCGGTGCCGGGATCCTTCGTCCGGGCCAGCACCAGCACGCCGTGGCAGATGGCTCCGACGGGCCGGCGCAGGCGCCAGAACTCCGCGATCTTTTCCTGCATAACGGTGGCCGAGAGGTACTGCCGCATGCCAGGGGCATGGCCGCCGGGCAGGATGAGCCCGTCGTAGTCCGCCGGGGCGAGGTCGGCCCAGCTGAGGGTGTCGCGGAACGCGGCGCTGCCCGCGAGCTGCTGGTAGTAGCGCCGGGGCTCCTGCGCCGCGCCGAGCCGGCCGAACAGCACGCCGTCCAGCAGGCGCGGATCGGCGGCCGGCACCGTCCCGGCCCGCTGCGTGGCGAAGGTGACCTGGTGCCCGGCGGCGGTGAGGATGTGCCACGGGACGGCGACCTCGGTGACGTCGAAGTCGCGGTCGGGCAGCGGCATCAGGACGCGCATGGCAGGGAGCCTACGTCCCGGCCGGACCGGCGGCCGGGCGGGCGGCCCCGGCGGCGGCCCGCGCTTCGTCCAGGCTCACCAGGGCGGCCGTCGGCAGCCCGATGATCGCCGGGTTGGCGTCGGCCAGCACGACCCGCCGGCCAGCCGGGCCGGCGTAGGTCAGGAGCACGGCACTCTGCGGTAGCTGCTGGAGCTCGTGCTGCTCGATCAGGAACTCGCGCGATCGCTGCGCGCCCCTGGCGAGGGACTCGTTGGCGCCGATCGCCTGCGACGTGCTCCAGCCCCAGGCCGTGCTGGAGTTGATGCCCTCGGTGATCGACACCGAGTCGGAGCGGGCGCGCGAACTGCTGCGGTCCCGGCTGGCCGAGTCCGTGACGTCGCCGAAGGGCGCGAACGACGCAAGCCGGCCGCCATGGCTGCGCCCGCGCCCGCGGCTGGCGCCGGTGGTGTCGGTCACCGACGCCGAGTCCGTCGCCGAGTCCGCCGTGCCGACCGTGCTCGTGTAGGAATCCCCGGTCGTCCCGGTCACCGACGTGCCGATGGTCTGGGTGAGCTGGCTGACCACGAAGCGGTGCTCGGTGCCAAGCTGCTCGGCCGCCGCGCGCGCGTCCTGCGCGTTGCCCAGCCGCATGAAGGCGACGGCGGCGTTCCCGCGGCCCAGGCGGTCCCGCACGTGGGCCGGGATGGACCGGTAGCCCATCACCAGGCCCGCCCGCGAGACCTCGCACGCGTCGGCCAGCCGGTCCAGCACCTCCGGGCGCAGCCGCTCGGCGCCCAGCACGAAGATCGTCTGCTGCCAGGGCCGCCCAGCCGGGGCCTGCCGCAGCACGTGGGTCAGCGCGACGGTCAGGTAACTGCCCAGCACCTCGTTGCCGACCGCGGCCGCCCGGCGGTCCAGCCAGGCCAGCCGCAGCCTGCTGGGCGGCAGGCTGACGGGGACGCTCCCCAGCCGCTCCAGCACCCGCAGCCGGGCTTCCATCGCCCAGGCCCGGTCGATCACCACGCGGTCGGTCGCGCCCCGGCCGAACAGCCCGGTCAGCCGGTCCAGCTGGCCGGTGGTCAGCAGGCCCGCCCGCACATCGTCGCGCGGATCCCCCACCTGGGCCAGCGCCCGCAGCGCGGCCGTCAGCTGGCCGATCCCGGCGGCGCCGCCGTCGCCGTCGCCGTCGCCGTTGCCCAGGACCGCGAGGACCCGGACGAGCAGGGCAGCGTCGCGGGAGGGATCGGCCACCGAGCCCTGGCCGTCGCTGGCGCTGACGGTCGCCGCGAGGACGTCGGCCAGTGCGTCCGCGGTCAGGCCGGCCCCCAGGTCCAGCCGGGGCAGGTCAGCCGGGAGAACCCAGACGAGCGGGTCGATGCCGCAGGACCGGGCCAGCGCCAGGAGGTCGCCGGCCACCGCGCCCTCGGTGAGGTCGAGCACGGTGACCTCTCCCCCGGCGGCGAGCCGGGGCGCGGCCACCGAGGTCAGCAGGGCCGACCAGCCCGCCAGGGTGCCGCCGGCCACGTCCACCCGGTGGATGCCGCCGGGCAGCCACACCGGATACCACTGCGGCTGGCGGCGGAAGGCGGCGCTGCGCTGCTGCCAGCCGACGACCTGCCGGGCGTGCTCGGCCTGGCGCGCAGCTTGCTGACGCTCCGCCGCGGCGCGGAACTCGGCGACCCGGCGCTCCTCGGCGGTCACCTGGTCCCGTAGCTGGCGCTCGCCGCGCCAGATCACCCGCCCGCTCGCGGCCCCGGCGGCCAGGCACGCGCCGCCGGCCAGCACGGTCAGGCCCGCATTCAGCACGCCGGCCAGCCAGCCGGCGGCGACCACGCACCCGAGCACCGCGCAGCACACCCCGGCCAGCTTCTGCGGCCCGGCCAGCCGGGCCTCCTCGCGACGCTGGGCCGCGAGCCAGGCGGCGCTGACCCGCGCCGCCGGGACGGTCGCCGGCTGGCGCGGCGGGGGTCCTGGCTCGGGGCAGGTCAGGACGTGCTGCCAGCCCAGATAGACCCGGTCGGGACGGAACGCCGGGGCTGGCCGGAGGCGGGTCTCGGGCTGAGGGCCGGCGCCCGTGGGTGCCGTGGGTCCCGTAGGTGCCGGGCCCGTGGGTGCCGGGCCCGTCACCGGCGCGGCGCCCACGGGGCGGGCACCGACCGGCACTCCGGCTGGAATCGGCGCCGGGGTCCGCGTGCGAGGACGGCGAACTCGTCCTCGTCCTGCCATCGCAGCAGATCCGCCATGGCCAGCTGACTGTCCTCGTCCCGGAACCCGGCCAGTTCGGCGAGCCGGGTCGCGAGCGCCTGGTCCGCCGGGCCGGCGGTCACGACCACGCGGGCGGCCGGCGCGAGGCTGGCCGCCGCGGCGGCGCTCGCGGTCGACAGCAGGAGAGCGGTGCCGGTGGGCGGCCCGAGCCCGGCCAGGTCGGCGAGGCTCTGCCGGCTCGCACCTTCGCAGCCGTGGATCCAGGCGAGGCAGTCGGTGCGCAGCCGCAGGTCCCGCAGGTCGCTCAGGACGGCCGTGAGATCCGCGACGACGAGCCGGCCGATCATGGCGGCTGCCTCCCCGTGGGCGCCGCGGTCGAGCGAGAACGCCGCACCGCCCCGGTCCCGGACCGCCTGCCCGACACTGACCGCCAGGCTGGCCGGGGCGGCCGGGGCGGCCGGGGCGGCCCGGAACGGTGGCTGCGCCGCGGGTGGCCGGAGCCAGGGGCCGAGCGCGCTGGCGCGCAGCCGGCGAAGCTGGCCCTGCAGCGCGGCGCCGGCGGCGGGCTCGGCAGCGAGCGCGGCCACGGATCCCGCCACGCGGCGGGCGAGCGCATCGCGGTGCGGCAGGTGGCCGGGAACTCCCGACATCGCGCCGCGCAGGGCGGCGGGTTCCAGCAGCGTGATGAGCCCTTCCAGGACCGGCGCGGCGAGCGGCGGGGCGGGCGGCGGGGCGGGCGGCGGGGCGGGCGGGGCGGCGGCTAGCACGGCACACGCATCCGCCAGATAGCGCTGCCCCGCCTGCCGCTGCTGGTCGCTGGTGCCGGTCCAGTCGATCATCTGGGCGACCAGGCGCGCGACGCGCGACGGCGGATGACCGCGGAACGGCTCGTAGCAGCCCGGGCCCGCCGCGCTGAAGCGGCTGAGCGGGGCACCGGCGGCCTCGGACGCCGCCGTCAGGGCCCCGGTGAGCCACGCGCTGCCGGTGAGGTCGATGACGATCACGCTCTTGCGCCGCCGGATCGCCGCGCAGGCGAGCGGGAAACCCACCTGCGCCGCCAGCTGCGGATCGGCGCTGCTCACCAGGACCCCGCCCGCGGCGTCCGCCCAGGACAGCTCGGCGGGCCGGCCCGACGCGCTGTCCAGGCCAAGGCGGCAGCCATCCCGCGTGACGACGCTGCCACCGGACAGGACCGCCTGCGTCCTGCGCCGCAGGATCGCGTGGACCAGCCCCGGCCGGTAGCCCGGCCGACGGCTCAGCCGCCCGCGCGCGCCCAGCCAGGCCGCCGCGGCGGCCTCCGCGGCGGCGGCCAGCAGCGCCAGCGGAATTTGCCGGGGCACCCAGTGCGCGGCCCCGGAGAACGCCGCCGACAGGTGCAGCAGCCGCGCCGGATGCCCGGGCGTCCCGGCCAGATAGACGGCCACCTGCCGCGGCCCGGCGACGAATCCGGCCGCGGCCCGGCCAGGCCCGATCACGGCCGCCCACAAGGCTCCCGCCGCCGCGGGTGCGGCCAGCCACAGTGGCCGCCACCTGCTGACGCGGCCCGTGAGTGCCGCGCCGACCGCGAGAATCAGCGTGGCCTGCGCGAAGAGCAGCTGCGTGACCACCGCGGCCACGCCTATCGCGGCCGTTAACTCGGCTCGCCGGGAGCGGCCCGGCTGCGCGGGTAAGCCCGAACGCCGGGGCAGGCGGTCAGCGGCGCTGGCGGTAGGCACAGACATAACGGGTCAAGGCTCCCAGTCCTGCGCCGCATGTGTCCAGGCACCCGAGAAATTCCCGTGCTGCCCCTCGGCCAGCGGCGGCTGCGGCGACTGCAGCACGACCCGGAACAGATCTGATCGCAGCACGGCGACGGTCAGCGCCACGGGCCGGGCGTCGGCCGGGTCGTCGAACCGCACGGTGACGATCGTGGCCGGCTGGCCCGCCGGCAGCCTGAGGCTGCGGGCGACCGCTGGCGGGGGCGGCTGCATCTCGATGTGCAGGGCCTGCGGCCGCCCCGCCGGAGCCGGGCTGGCCTGGCCGGCGTCCGCGGCGCCCGGCCCGGCCGCAGCCGACAGCGGCAGCAGGCTCAGCGCGTCCGGAAGCGCCGCCCCGGCATCCACCCCGGCGGGCGTGGCCACGCCCGCCGGCAGGTAGGTCGTCGAGCATGCGGCCGGCTCGCTCCCCGCCGTCCACAGGAACCTGACCACGCACACCGCGTCGGAGGTCGCCAGGCCGAGGGCCCAGCCAATGTCCTCGGGGACCCGGCGCCACGACACCTGGCGGCTGCGGCAGGAAAGCTCGCCGCCCATCGGGTCGACGGAGGAACTAAGCCCCGCGATGCCCTCCAGTTCGATCAGGTACTCGGCCGGGCTGGCGCGATAAAGCTGACCGTCGGCGAGCCGGCGGATCAGGTGCCGGCTGACCAGTTCCCCGACCGCGGTCTCGATTTCGGCGGGGCTGACGTTGTAACGGCGCGCCAGCGCCGTGTGCCGGGGCAGTCGCCAGCCGGGCTCATGGTGGACCAGCGCGGCCGCAAGCCGGTTGGCGAGGACCCCGGCAGGGCGGCCTCGATGACGATCTTCCTCCGCAGCTACCACCTCAGCGTGTCCGGGCGCGGGCCGGCGCGCCTCCTCGCCAGCAGCCGGGACCGGCTGGCCAGGCTCGGCGCCCGGCCTGTCGTAAGCCCGGGCCGCGTGGGGACGGGAGAACGCGCCCTCCGCATGGGCCGATTCGTCGCTGGCCTCCGGCATCACGGCCAGTCACTCAGCGTTCCGCCGCGACCAGGCGATGATGAACCGTCCCGCGATGATGATCAGGAGAACGAACACGAACAGGATCAGGGCCGCGTCGTAGGAGAGAACCTGCAGCGAATGGACGGGACTGTCGAAGAAGCTCCAGACCGGGTAGGTGAGAAATCCGATCGCATTGTGGTCCACCTGGGTGGAGGGATTCGTCTGGTTCCAGCCGGCCGTATAGAGCAGCGGTGCGGTCTCGCCCACCGAGATCGCGATCGCGATGAGCAGGCCGGTCACGATGCCCGGCAACGCTGACTTCAGCACGATTTTGCGGAGCGCCCAGGCTGGCGGGATGCCGAGCGCGTCCGCACCATCCCGATAAGCGCTGGGCACCTGGCCCAGGGAGGTTTCCGTTGCCTTGGCAATGTAGGGGACCACGATGACCGACATCACCAGCACAGCGGGCAGCAGGCCGAAGCCCCAGTGCAGGCCCACCACGAGCGTGAGGTATCCCACCAGGCCCAGCACGATCGACGGGATCCCGGCCAGCACCTCGTAGGCGCCGCGCAGAATGCCGCGATGCCTGCCGGTGGCGTACTCGGAGAGGTACAAGCCGGTCAGGATGCTGATCGTCCCGCCGACGATCAGCACGCCGACCGTCATCACCAGGGTGCCGAGGATGGCGTTCTCCAGGCCGCCGCCGGTGCCGGTGGTGTCGGTGAACAGCACGTTCCACTGGAAATCCGGCACGGCACGCGCAATGACGCCGCCCGCCAGCCATACCGTCGGGACGATCACCACGGCCAGGCAGAGAGCGCACAATATCCAGAACGCCGCGTTGGCGATCTTCCTGCCGACCGGCACCTGCGGCCACTCGCCCACGCCGCCGCTCCCAGGTCCAGCCGGACCCGGCGGCGTCGCCGCGGCGGACGGCGTGCGACTGCTCCTGCTGCTCATCGCTAAAGCCCCCTGCCGACGGGAAGGGCGGTGCCGGAGACCCGCCGGACCATCACCCGCGCGACCACGTTGGTCAGCAGCGTGATGACCATGAGGACAAGCCCGAGCTCGGCGTAGGTCTTGATGCCCAGCGGACTCTGGATCGCAGTGTCCAGGTTCAGCACGATATTGGCGGCTATCGTGCTCATCGTCGCATAGAGATTCGTGGCCACCTGACTGAGGTTGTCGCCGCAGACCATGGCGACCGCGATCGTCTCGCCGAGAGCACGGCCAAGGCCCAGTACGGTAGCGCCGATGATGCCGCTGTTGACCCAGGGCAGAGTTACCCGGCGTGCGCACTCAAAGTCGGACATGCCCAGCGCTACCGCGCCCTCGCGGGGCAGGATGGGTACCCCGCGAATCAGGTCGCGAGACGTGGCGGCGATGATCGGGATCACCATCACCGCGAGAATCAGGCCGGAGGTCAGCAGGCCCTGGCCGTTACCGGGGTCGCCGCTGAAAAACCAGGGCGCGTGACTGGCAATCCACGGGGTGACGTGGTGGGAAAGGAACGGCCCGAACGTCAGCGCCCCCCACAAGCCGATAATCACGCTGGGGATGCCCGCGAGCAGTTCCAGGAAGCCCCCGACGATGCTGGCCAGCCGCTGCGGCAAGCGCTCGACGATCACCAGGGCGGCCCCGACCGACACCGGGACCGCGACGATCAGCGCGATCGCCGAAGTCTCCAGCGTGCCGATGATCTGTGGCAGGGCGCCGAAGTGCTCCCCCGGCAGATGGGCGATGCCGCCGGTCGTGACCGGCGCCCCGTACTGGGCGCCGAAACTCCAGGTGCTGCTGGAGAGAAAGCCCCATCCGTTGTGCCTGATCGCGGGGATGGCCTGGATGATCAGGGTGATGAACACGAAGCCCAGCATGAGCAGCGGGACCACCGACCCGACCCGGCCGAGCCAGCGGATCAGCCCGCCGTTGCTTATCCAGTTGCGCAGTGACCGGCCGGGCCGGGGGGCGGGCTGGTAGCCCGCACCCCCGTCCGGAGCGGCCGTCGCCGAGGTTGCCATGAACTCAGCCGCTGATCGAGCTGACCAGGGTCTTGGCGATCGTGGTCACGTTGGCCGGAAGCGGCTCGAAGCCGACGGCCGACAGGTACTTCGAGCTCGCGCCCGTCGTCAGCGTCCAGCTCAGGAACGCCTTCAGCGCCGCAGCCGTCGCCGCGCCGGACTGCGTCTTCTTCACGACCGCGTACTCGTAGTTGATCACCGGGTAGCCCGTGGGCGCGGCGGTGTTAATCAGCGGCTGCGCTCCCGTGGCCGGGGTGCTGCCGGAGAAGCTGGCCAGCGCGGCGCTGATGGCCGCCGTGGTCGGCTGCGTGAACTTGCCCGCCTTGTTCGCCAGCGAGGCCTCGCCCAGGCCAGCCGCGCTGGTCTTGGACAGGTAGCTGATCCCGATGTAGGCGATGCAGCCCTTGGTGGCCCCGCAGCCGGTCACCATCCCGCCGCTGCCGGTCTCGGCGAGCGCGCTGGCCCCGGACGGCCAGCTCACCGTGGTCCCGACGTTGGTCGTGCTCCAGCCGCCCGAGTCCTGGGAGTTCAGGTAGGAGGTGAACAGGAACGTGCTGCCCGAACTGTCCGCGCGGTGCAGCGCGACGATCTTCTCGGCCGGCAGCGTGACGCCGGGGTTCAGCTTGGTGATGGCCGGGTCGTTCCAGCTCTTGATCTTGCCCGAGTAGATCTGGGCGAGAACCGTGCCGTTCAGGTTCAGCGGCTTCTTGACCCCGCTGACGTTGTAGTTGACCATGAGCGCGGCCACCGTCAGCGGGATATTCAGCAGGCCCGGGTACTGCGACATGTTCGAGCTGGACAGATAGGCGTCAGAAGCGCCGATCGTCGCGGTGCCGGTGCCGGCGTCCGCGATTCCGGTTCCTGAGCCGGTACCCGCCGTGGTGATCATGACGTCCGGGACGGCCGTGTTATAGGCGGTCTGCCAGGCGCCGAACAGCGGGAACATGAGCGTGCTGCCGGTCTCCGTGATGGCGGTGCCATGAGATGACGACGAGGCAGCAGCGGCCGGCGACGATGATGACGACGACGAACTACCTGAGCTGCCGCAGGCCGCCGCAAGCACAGTCAGCGGAACCAGTGCGGCCGCCGTGCACACAATGCGGATTCGTTTGGCCACCGAAATATACTCCTTTTGTTGTTATACGCACGCCAGAGCGCGCGCGTTATTCAGCTCGCATGCGGCTGCGTGCGATGAGTTAGTGCCGCGCTCGCGCGGTCCCTGCGCCCGCACGGAGAGAGTCAGATCTCCCGCGCGGGTGGTCTGGGTCAGCCGAAGTGGCCGCCCACATAGCGGGCGGTCTCCTCATGCTCGGGGTGGTCGAACAGCTGCCGGGTATCGCCGTGCTCGACCAGCCGCCCGGCGTTGAGGAAGATTGTCCGGTCGGCGATCCGGCTGGCCTGGGCCAGGTTGTGCGTGACGATGATCACCGTGATATCCGGTGTCAGCGTGCGGACCAGCTTCTCGATAGACTCGGTCGCCACCGGGTCCAGTGATGACGTCGGCTCATCGAGCAGCAGTACCTCTGGACTCACCGCCAGCGCCCTGGCCAGGCAAAGCAACTGCTGCTGACCGCCGGAGAGCCGGAACGGCGAATCTTTCAGCCGGTCCCGGACGGCATCCCACAGCCCGACCTCGGTCAGGCGCTTCTCCGCTATCTCCCGCAGCCCGGCCTTGCTGGCCAGCTTCGCTGCCCGCGCTCCCGCGGCGACGTTGTCCTGAATCGACATCGGGAACGGATTCGGCCGCTGGAACAGCATGCCTACCCGGCGCCGCAGCGACATCAGCTCGATGCGCGGGTGGAAGATGCTGTGCCCGTCGAGCAGGACGTCACCGTCGTGCCGGTAACCAACCACTTTGTCGTTCATCCGGTTGAACGTCCGCAGCAGCGTCGTCTTGCCCGAGCCGGTGGGCCCGATCAGCGCAGTCACTGCTCCGCGACGCACCTGGACGGAGATATTCGAGAGAATTGCGCGTGTCCCGAAGCTCAGCGTGAGGTCGACGGCGCTGAGCGCCACCGTGCCGTCCGCCGAGGCTGGCATGCCCGTGCTGGTCGCCGTTACTACCGACTGCGCTACCGACTGCACTGCGGGCTGCCTGTCGGGCCCAGATCCGGCAGTGCCGTCTGGATCCGCCTCTATCGACATGTTGATGCCTCGCCCCTGATGCCATCGGCCCGATCGCGCGGCCGTTCTGCAACCGTCGACCCCCTGTTTAAGCGGTCTAGGTGACGAGCAGGTGAACGAAAAGTGATCACAAAGGTGAAGGGCGGGCCACAAGTAGGGGAACGAGGGACGCGAAGCCCTGCCGCCAGCGAAAACGACACCTACGCGAAAGGGAAGTGCCACGCAAAAGCAGCGCCGCTCAAAGCCCGCAAAGGCTGCCCCGCCCAGACAAATCGTGGCGGCTCCCCCGCCTAACGCGGGAGCGCCGCCACGATCAGCACTCAGGGCCCGGATGGGTCAGACCGCTACCTCCAGGTTGACGACCTTGCCGGTCGCCGCCGAGACGGCCTGCTCGGCCCGCACCCCGCCGGGCGCGAGGACGCGCAGCGTCCAGGTGCCGGGAGCGGCGAAGAAGCGGAACCCGCCGTCCTCGCCGAGCGGCACCTCGGCCACAAACTCCCCGTCGCCGTTCAGCAGCCGCGCGTACCCGGTGCCCACGGCCGAGCCGTCCTTGGTCACCCGGCCCTGGACCACGGCCTGGTTGCCGGCCTCGGTGCTGGCCGCACCCCCGGCCGGCGCGCCGCACCCGGCGGCGACGGCCTGCGTGCCCGCGGCTCCCGTGCTGGCTGGTCCCGTGCTGGCTGGCGCCGCGCTCACGACTCGTCGCCGGTCTTGATCGGGACGCCGACCAGCGAGCCGTACTCGGTCCAGGAGCCGTCGTAGTTCTTCACGTTCGGCTGGCCGAGCAGCTCGTGGAAGACGAACCAGGTGTGCGCGGAGCGCTCGCCGATCCGGCAGTACGCGATCGTGTCGATGCCGAAGTCGACTCCCGCATCGGAGTACACGGCTCGCAGGGCGTCGTCCGACTTGAACGTGCCGTCCTCCTCGGCTGCCTTGGACCACGGCACGTTCTTCGCGGTGGGGATGTGGCCGCCGCGCTGCGCCTGCTCCTGGGGCAAGTGGGCCGGCGCGAGCAGCCGCCCGGCGAACTCGTCCGGGGACCGCACGTCGACCAGGTTCTCCTGGCCGATCGCGGCCAGGACCTCGTCCCGGAATGCGCGGATCGAGAGGTCCTGGTCCTTGGCGGTGTAGCTCGTCGCCTCGCGCTTGGGTACCTCGGTGACCAGCTCGCGGGACTCGAGCTCCCACTTCTTGCGGCCGCCGTCGAGCAGCTTCACGTTCTGGTGCCCGTACAGCTTGAAGTACCAGTACGCGTACGCCGCGAACCAGTTGTTGTTCCCGCCGTACAGCACCACGGTGTCGTCGTTGGAAATACCGCGCTCGGACAGCAGCGCGCCGAATCCGCCGGAATCGACGAAGTCACGGCGAACCGGGTCCTGCAGGTCCTTCTTCCAGTCAATCTTGACCGCGTTGCGGATGTGACCCTTGTCGTAGGCGCTGGTGTCCTCGTCGACCTCGACGAGCACCAGGCCGGGATCACCGTTGTGGGCCTCGACCCAGTCGGCGTCCACGAGGACGTCGGAACGGCTCATAGCGAAACCTCCTTGTCAGCTTCAGCCGGAATCAGGCGCTGCTGGCCCGGCCAGATACGTCGGATGAGCAGGTACATCTCACAGCCCAGGCACAGGCCGAAGATGCCGTTCAGGAACGCGGCGACGAGCCCGGCGGCAGCTGCCGCCATGCCCAGCGCCGCTACGCCGGCGGCGTAACCGATCACGCCGACGACACTGATGACCAGGCCAACTCCCTGAGCGAAACGCGGCGGAGCCGCCGACTCCAGTTCTCCCGGCGGACCCAGACGCGGCCTGACCAGCCATCGGTAGACCAGCCCGTACGGCGATCTGGGCAGACCGAATACCGTCCCGATGGCGAAGAACAGTGCCTGCACCGCCAGCAGCCACCCGCTGCCCGTCAGCAGGACCACCGCGAAAACGATCATGGTGATCAGCGCGCCGAACCGCGGACCTCTCGGATCGATCTCCATCAGGTGCACCTCTTCGGGCTCGTGCAGGGCATCTTGGGTCGGGCAGCTCGGGTCGGGATGCTGCGGGCCAGGCAACTGACAGGGTGGTCTGGGGCTGGCTGGCTGGGGCTGGCTGGCTGGGGCTGGCTGGCTGGGGCGGCTGGCTGGCCGCATTCGGCGGCCTGGCCGCATTCAGCCGCAGGATGCGCGGCTGTGCTAGCCGCCCAGCGCTCGCGTGACCTGCGTCAGCGCGGAATGCCTCGCCCGGTCAGGCTGCTGGCTGGGCAACCGGACGGCAACAGATGGCCGTCGAGACACGACAGAAGTCCACCGCGCGGCGCTTGGTCAGTACGGCGCGCCGCGACTGGACATGGCGATCGCGGCAGGTCCGGATGGTCTCAGGCACGTAGTCGATGCTATGCGTGGCCACGCCTGGTGTCACTATCCTGTTTCCAGACCTGATGAGTAGGAAATGCCACTTTCGGCGCCGCCACCGTCAATGGTTCCGCTCTCGACCGCTTCGCCCAGGGCGCCGATCACGTCGGCCTTACGGGGCTGCCCGCTCGCCCGCCGCACGATCCGCCCGTCAGCGGCCAGTACCAGCACCGTCGGGGTCCGCAGCACCCCCAGCGCTCGGACCAGGTCCAGCCGCGACTCCGCGTCAATCTCGACGTGCGTGACGCCCTCGGTCAGGCCGGCCACCTCGGCCAGAATCCGGCGGGTAGCCCGGCACGGCGCGCAGAACGCCGACGAGAACTGCAGGAGCGTGGCTCGCGCACCCAGCGGCTGGCCGATCTCCGCCATCGTGACCCGCGTCCCGTCGGCAGCCGCGGGCCCGCTGACCGCACTATCGGCCGCCAGCGTGCTCCCCGCCGAAAGTCCCGTGCCCGCCGAAAGTCCCGTGCCCGCCGACGCCGAGCGGCGCGGGCTGCGCATCTTGCCGTTAGTCGCCCGCCAGGCCGCGCCGACTGCAGTCGCCACGGCCAGCGCCGCCACCAGTGCCACCAGTCCTGCTGTCACGTGGCCTTCAGCACGCGCGGCGGCCAGCACATTCCCGTCAGCTGGCACAATCCCGTCAGCTGGCCGGGATGGTGAGCAGGGTCAGTCCCCGCGAGGTGATCCGGAAGCCGTGTACGCGGTCTGCGCCCACCGTCGACGACTCCGAGTACCAGTGCTGGCCGTAGCCGGGACCGATCGTCCAGTTTCCGGCCGCCGACCACTGCCCAGCCGCGTCGACGACCCAGAACCTGCACACGGTCCTGGGCGCGATGCCCTTCACCGACACCCGCATCGCCGTCCCGCCCCACGGGGTGGCCGAGTAACGCACCTCGCTGGTGACATGGGCATTGCTGGCCCGCGCCACATCCTGCGGCGAGGCGACCACCGGCGCGCGATGATGGGCATCCACGACGGCGGCCGTGCCGCCGGCCGCGATAGCTGCCGCTGCGGCCAGCGCCAGGACCGACCGCCACCTGCGAGTTCGCCGCCGCACGGCGACCCGCCGCAGCAGGGCGTTCAGGAGTTCAGCCGGCGGCTCGTCCATGTCAGGCAGCCCGTAGCCGCCCTCGCTCAGCCGCTCGGCGTCGATCAGCGGAACGCGCCCGAGGAGCGCCGGAAGCCCGGCCAGGCCGCCCAGTTCCTCGCGGCAGTCCCGGCACTCGGCGAGGTGGGCATCCACATAAGCGCGCTCGGCCGGATCGATGGCTCCGACGACGTAGATGCCCAGCAGCTGGCGGATCTCGCGGCAGGCCGGCCAGGCGGGGCCGGCCTGGCCAGTTATCCCAGTCATGGGGCGAGCCCCCGTTCTTCCAGTGCCAGCTTGAGCGCGCGGAGCGCGTAGAACGTCCGTGATTTGACGGTACCTGCGGGTATTCCGAGCACCACGGCCGCCTCGGCCACGGATCGGCCGTGATAGTAGGTTTCGAGCAGGACTCCCCGGTGCTCGGGGCGCAGTGACCTGATCGCGTCGGCGACCGCCCAGGATTCCAGGGCGCGCTCCGCCTCATCCGGGACCGACAGTAGTTCGAGGGCGCCCTCACCCACTTCGTGCGGCCGCGCCTTCCTCGCCCGGAACGAGTCAACGGCCAGGTTGCGGGCAACAGCGAACAGCCATGGCCTGGCCGGCCGATCGGCGATTGCCTCGGGGTGTAGCCACGCCCGCAGCAGTGTTTCCTGCACGATGTCCTCCGCGCGCTGCCGGTCCCCGCTCATGAGGTGCAGCGCATATCTCAGCAACGGGCCCGCGTGCTCCGAGTAGAGCGCGCGCACCAGTTCCTCGTCGGACGCCGGACCTCGCTGGTGTCGGGCGCCCGAGCCATCTTGCCCAGCCACGCTTACCAGAACGCGCCGCAAGTTCCTGTGGTTCACGTTTTTTCCGCTGCGTCCCAGCTAGGTAGCCCAAGTGGTTCGGACGAGGACATTCGGACGGGGGTCGTTCGGGCGGGGGGTCGTTCGGGCGGGGGGTCGTTCGGGCGGGCGACCCGCCGCGGGCAAACCGGGCTAGCCGCCAGCGAACGGCGGCAGCACCTCGATGACGGCGCCGTCGGCCAGTGCCACGGCCTCGGCCGCCCTCGTCCCGACGGGATGCCCGTCGATCAGGAAGGACGAACGGGCCAGTACGGCGCCCAGCCTGCTGCCGCCCGCGGCCGTCGCGGGCCCTGGCCCAGACCCTGGTGCGGGGCGGTCATCGTGGCCGCGGTCACCGACGGCGGCAAGTGCCGCGGCGAGGGTATCCGCGGTGACGATCTCCTCCGCGACGCCCGCGGCATCCTTCGCTGCGGCCCAGTAGCGCATGGTGACGATAGCCATGTCAGCTATCCTCGCTCATAACGACCCCGGACAAAGGCGACCCCGGGTCCTTGTGGGAGTCCATGGGCAAAGCTTTCCCGCGGATCGCGCCGCGGGCCGGAGGTGGCAGCGGGTTGAGCAATGTGCTCTTGCTAACGGGCGGGCACGAGACGCCGGCCGAGATCCTGCCGTCCCTCACCTTGCTGCCGCACGCCGTCCGGGTCGCCCCGGCCGTCGCGGCGTCGGCTGGCGTGAGCCCGGTACCAGACGCCGTACTGGTCGACGCGCGCCGCGACCTGGTGCAGGCCAAGCGGCTGCTCCAGGCTCTGCGCAGTACCGACCGCGCCGCCGTCATCCTGGTCATCGTCACCGAGGGCGGCTGGGCCGCTCTCGCCGCCGACTGGGGCGCGGACGACATCATCCTGCACACGGCGGGCCCCGGCGAGGTCGAGGCGCGGCTGCGGCTGGCCATCGGGCGCGCCGCCGGGGCCAGCCCCGAGCAGGGCGGCGAAATCCGCTCCGGCGAGCTGGTCATCAACGAGACCACGTACTCGGCGCGGATGAACGGGCGCTCGCTCGACCTGACCTTCAAGGAGTTCGAGCTGCTCAAGTTCCTGACGCAGCAGCCGGGCCGGGTATTCACCAGGGCCCAGCTCCTGCAGGAGGTCTGGGGCTACGACTACTTCGGCGGCACCCGCACGGTCGACGTGCATGTCCGCAGGCTCCGGGCCAAGCTGGGCGCCGAGAACGAGTCGCTCATCGGGACCGTCCGCAATGTCGGGTACCGGTTCGTGCCTGCCAAGAGCGGCCACGGCCGACCGGCGGACGGTGCCGCCGGGAGTCCGGCCGAGCCAGCTCAGGATGAGCCCGAACCCCCGTCGCGGGAGGCCGAGCCGACCGACAACTCCCACGCGGCCAACCACGCTCGGGCCACCGGCAGCGCTCAAGCTACGTCCAGCACTCAAACCACCGGCAGCACTCAGGCCACCGGCAGCGCCCAGGCCACCGGAGGCAGCGGCGGCGCGGCCAGCTACGCCAGCGGTCCGCAGGATGGCCGGGCCGGCGCGACAACCCGCCGCAGAGCCGGATCCGCCCATGCCGACAGGTAGCCCTCCAGACGATCTCTCAGACCCGGGCCCTGACCTCTCAGACCCAGGCCCCGACGCGACGGCGGATGTCGAGGTGGGCGGGCCGCTCTCGGCACCTCAGGCCGCTGACGTGCTCAATCTCGCCAAGCGCGCGGCGCAGGAGGACGAGGTCGGGCCGCTATCCGAGCACGTGATGCTGCACCTGCGCTACGGCGGCGATCGCCGGGCCCGTAACCTCCTGCTCTGGCGCGCCGGACGCCTCGCGGGATACGGGCATCTCGACCCGACAGACCCGGTGGCCGGCCCGAGCGGCGAGATGATCATCGATCCGGCTTTCCGACGCCGCGGCCTCGGCCTGACGCTGGTGCGCGCCCTGATAGCCGAGGCCGGCGAACGCGGGCTGCGGCTGTGGGCCCACGGCGACCTGCCCGCCGCGACCAAGCTGGCCACGGCGGCCGGCTTCCAGCGCACCCGCGCACTCTGGCAGCTGCGGCGCTCGCTGCAGAGCCAGATCGGCGAGCCGAAGCTCGCCGACGGCATCAAGGTCCGGGCCTTTCAGGTCGGCCAGGACGAGGACGCCTGGACGGCGCTGAACCGTAAGGCATTCGCCCGTCATCCCGAGCAGGGCGCCTGGACCAGAGAAGACCTGAACCTGCGGGAGCGGGAGCCCTGGTTTGACCCGGCCGGGTTCTTCCTGGCCGAGCGGGACGGCCGGATCGTCGGCTTTCACTGGACGAAGGTCCACGGCGCGGCGGCCGGGCACGGGGATGCAGGCGAGCACGGGGATGCAGGCGAGCACGGGGATGCAGGCGAGCACGGGCACGAGCCCATCGGCGAGGTATACGTAGTCGGCGTCGACCCGGACGAGCGCGGCACCGGGCTAGGCCGCGCGCTGACGCTGGTCGGGCTGCGCTACCTGCGCGCCAGGGGGCTGGCCCGGGTCATGCTCTACGTGGACGAGGACAACACCCCGGCCATCAAGCTCTACGAGTCACTCGGCTTCACGCACTGGGACACCGACGTCATGTTCACGCGCAAGCCGGAATAGGCGGTGCAGTCCTCGGCTGCACGCCGAGGGCGTCATCGAGCTCGGCCATGGTCAGCGGCCGGTCACTGACTGCCACGGCACTGAGCACCTCGGCGTACAGCGCTATCTCATCGAGTGCCACCAGGTCGTGGACACGAAGGTCGAAATAATCCTCCATCGCGCCCACCTCCATCGCCGAGCGAAAACACGAGGACTGGATCAGGTTACGGCGAAGTCCGATGGCCGCGCATCACCCATCGGGGCCATTTCCGTACCACCCGCAAAGCGGGTCGTTACCGCCGCCGGCTGACGAAACTGCGGATCTGCCCCGACATGTCAGGTTAGGACCGGCCCATTCGGGCTATCCGGACCGGCCGCGGCGCTCCAGCGGACGTCCCGGTGCACGGCGGCCCGCCGGACGTAGTGCGCCGCGGTGTCCGCGAAGACCGCCCGGTCCGCGTCGGTCAGCTCGCGCACGATGCGGCCCGGCACGCCGGCGATGAGGACGCCTGCCGGGAATTCCCGGCCCGGCAGCACGACAGTTCCCGCGGCCACCAGCGAGCCTGCCCCGATCCGCGCCCCGCCCAGCACGATGGCACCGATCCCGATCAGGGCGCCGGTCCCGACATAGGCTCCGTGGACGGTAGCGCGGTGCCCCAGGCTGACCCTGTCCTCTAGGACCACCGGCTGGCCGTCGTCGACGTGCAGGCAGGACAGGTCCTGGATATTGCACTCCGCGCCGACGAGAATCTCGTCATCGTCCGCGCGCAGCACCGCCCCGTACCAGACGCTCGCGGCCCGGCCCAGGCGAACGGCCCCGACCACGACGGCACCAGGCGCGATCCAGGCCTCCGGGTGGACGACGGGTGCCGCCTCGCCGATCGACCCAGTTATCTGGGAAGTTGTCACTGCGCGCCTCCGTGCGGATCTGCGATCTCCGGCGAGATAAGAATCAGGACAAAACATCGTTTCGGTTGCGCGGACGGGCTCTTCGGGACAGAGTCGACCCGGACATCTTTGCATTGGACGCAGGTCCGGGAGGTTGGCGGACCCAGCCGGTCCGGACAGGCATTGCAGCCCAGCCGCAGGGCCGGCACCACCGCACCGGCTTAGTTCGCGAGAGCCGAGCCGGCCGGTCCTGCCTGAACCACCGACGGGTGTGAACCATGAGCGAACATACCGACTTCCACGCCGACCCGAACCATGAAGATCTATTCGAGCGAGAGATGCGCGGCTACAGCCGTCGCCGGGTCGACGAGTTCGTGGCGAAGACCCGGAGCCAGGTCCGTGATCTGGAGGACCGAGTCTCGCAGGCACTGGACGCCAATGAGCGGCTCCGGCTGGAGCTTTCGTCCGCACGCGAGGCATCGGCCGAGAAGCCTGCGCATGAGGAGATCAGCGAGCGGATCGGGCAGATCCTGAAGCTGGCCGAGGACGAGTCCAAGGCTCAGCGCGGCCGGGCGGACGAGGAGATCGCCAAGCTGCGCGAGATGGCGCAGCAGGAGACGGCCAAGCTCCGGGATGACGTCAAGGCCGAAACGGACAAGACGCGCGCCGAGGCCCACGAGCAGGCGGAGCGGATGCTGAGCGCCGCTCAGGAGCAGGCTGAGAGCACGGTCGCCAACGCGACCTCTGAGGCTGACAAGACCAGGAACTCGGCCAGGAGCGAGGCCGAACGCGCGGTGACCGAGGCCACCAAGCAGGCCGAGAGCGCCGTGTCGACCGCCAAGGCACAGGCCAAGCAGCAGCTTGACGAGGCGACGGCTAGGGCCACCGCGATCCATGACGGGGCCGAGCGGCGGCTGAACCTGTTGATGTCCCGGCACACCGAGGCGATCCGCAGGCTGACCGAGATCCGCGACGTGGTGACGACTCTCGTGGCGGGCGAGGCGGCACGTGGCTCACTGGAGGAAGAGGTCGCCAGGGCCGTTGCCGCGGCGACGGCCGAGGCCAATGGCGGCCAGCCGCCTGCGGCCAACGGCGGGCGCCCGGGTCAGCAGGCCGAAGGCAGGCGCGGGCCAGCTACCGCGGCCCAGGCCCAGGCGGCTTCGGCGGCGCCGGCGGCGCAGGGGGCCCGGTCGGCGGCCGGTTCCCCGGCTCAGCGCCCCGCCCCGGCTGGGAGCCAGTCGCCGTCGTCGGCCCCGGCCGGCCCAGACCCGCTCGGCGTCGCACCCAGCGCAGGCGCGCTCGGCGGCCCGGGCCAGCAGGCCGGCAAGCCGGCCGCCACCCCCGCGGGCAGGACTGCCGCGCCGGCCGTGGCCCCGGCGTCGCGGACCGGCGTCGGCCCGCACGAAGGCGCGCGGCACGCGGCGTCCCCCCCGCAGCCGACCGACAGCGACGACCGGACCGACAGCCTTCGCGGCGCTCGGGACTTACGGGGCCCGGGTCGGCCGCCGCGGGACTAACGGTCGCGCGACAGGCAGAGCCCCCGCTGGACGCGAGCCCAATGGCCCGTCACGTCGCCGTGACGGGCCATTGGCATATCTGGGGCCCCGCGGGCTGCGCGCTAGCCCGCGAGCATGTCCAGTCGCCGCAGAATGACGCCCTCCCGCAGCGCCCACGGGCAGACTGCCAGTTCCGGCAGGTCGAAGATGTCCATCGCCGCGTCGGCCACGATCGCGCCGGCCGCTAGCTGCGGGGCGCGCCCCATTGATACCCCCGGCAGTTCGGTCCGCTCGGCGACGGTGATCCGGGCCAGCCGCTTTGCTAGCTCGGTGACGTCGGAGTGCCTTACCATCCGCTTGATGTAGGGGCCGTCGCTGGATGGTGCGGCACCGGCGATCCTGGCCAGCTGGCGGAAGGTCTTCGACGTGGCGACCGCGTGCGTGGGCCGCCCTTCCCGGAGCACGGCCCCGGCCGTGGCGGCTATCTCGGCCCGGACGTGCCTGCGCAGCCGCCGGACATCATCGTGCGACGGCGGATCGCCGGGGAGCATCTCGCGCGTCAGGCGGCCGGCGCCGAGCGGCAGCGAAACCGCGACGGCGGGATCCTCGTCAAGCCCGGCCGCGATCTCCAATGAGCCGCCGCCGATGTCGATCACCAGCATCCGGCCCGATGACCAGCCGAACCAGCGCCGGGCCGCCAGGAACGTCAGGCGCGACTCATCAGAGCCCGGCAGCACGCGAATGGCTACCTGAGTCTGCGCCTCGATCTTGCTGAGGATCTCGTCCCCGTTGGCCGCGTCGCGGACGGCGGACGTGGCGAACGCCAGCATCTCGTGCACGCCCTTGTCCTCGGCGATCCGCAGCGCCTCATCCACGAAGGCCCGCAGCTGAAGCGCGCACTCGTCGGTCAGCCGGTTCGCGCTGTCCAGGTGCTCGCCAAAATGCAGCTCAGCCTTGTGCGAGAACGCAGGAATCGGGCGTGCGCCCTGATGAGCGTCCACCACCAGCAGGTGGACGGTGTTCGAGCCAACATCCAGCACACCTAGTCGCATAACTTGACGCTACTAGCAGGAAACGACCGCGGTCCCCGTTCAGGTAACGGCACTCGCGGTCAGTTCCCCCGGTGGCGCCCACCGCCTGCTCAGGCAGAGCCAGAGCAGGGCGACGGCCGCGGCCACCAGCGCGAGCGGCACGATGCCCCGGGAGAGGACGTTGTTGAACAGCGACAGCCAGTGCGGCCTCAGGGTCGTGTAGAACGTCACGCCAGGGAGCTCGGCGACCGCGGCCGCCAGCGCGCGGGCCACGACCACCCAGTCCAGCCGGGTCGCGGGCATGAGCGCGACCAGCGGGAAGACCATCGCGTCGTACCAGGGGCGCTGCTGCGGCGAGAACGCGAGCCAGGCCAGCGACAAGGCCAGGGCGGGCATGACGAACGGCATGTCCGGCAGGCCGGACGGCATCCGCCACAACAACACTACGGCCAGGATCACGAACGTCACGAGCCCCGCCGTGTCGTCGAACCGCGCGATCGGATGCTGGCCGAGCGCCCGGTTGAGCAGCTGCCACGGCTGGTACAGGTCCGGGCTGCCGGCGGCACGGGAGAGGACCGCCCGTACCGCGGCCCGGCCGGCGAGCAGGTAGCTAGGCACGAGCACGGCCACCAGTCCCAGTGCCGCCGCGGCCAGCGTTCGCGGCGACCGCCGCGCTGCCCAGGCCAGCCCGGCCAGGTAGAGGGCGAACGGTGCCTTGATATCGATGGCGGCGCCGATCAGGATGCCCGCGGCCAGGCCGCGCGCGAGGCCCATCCGGCGCAGGCAGATCAGCCCGAGGAAGCCGGCCGCGGCGGCCAGCCCGTCGATGTGACCGCCGGCCAGCACGGCGAACAGCATCAGCGGGTTCACGGTCCATAGCAGGTGGGCGCGCACCCGCCTGCTGGCATCCGATCGCAGCAGCCGGTCAAGGGCCAGCGCCACCGCGAGATAAGCCAGGCCATTCCAGACCTTGAGCCAGAAGACGGTCCGGGCCGCCGAGGTCCCGGCCAGTGCTGACGCCCCGGCTTCGGACGCCGTGGCGAGCGGGCCGTAGACCGACGGCGCATTGCGCCACGCGAACGGCGCGACATCTCCGACGGGATCGCCGGAGCGCTCGAGCTGCGCCGGAGTCATCCGGTACGGACTGTGGCCCAGGGCTGTTATCCGCCCGTAGACCGCGTAGTCCATCATGTCGGTGGACCCGATCGGCGGCATCAGCACCAGGGCGATCACCGCCAGCAGACCGCCGCCGATCAGCGTGCGCGGACTGGGCCGCCAGCCGCGGCGGGCCGCGATCAGGGCCAGGACGAGGCCGAGCCCGCCGAATGCTACCCCCAGCCAGATCAGGCCGGAGGTAGCTGCTTCCGACGCCCGGGTGGTGGTGAAGTAGGGCGGCCACGGAGCGGCGGAGGGAAAGCTCGGTACGGCCACCGACGGCCCGAGCACGCCCACGGTCACCATGAGGCCGATGCTGACCACCATCGAAGCGATGGCGGCCCAGATCAGACCGCGGGTTCGCGCCGCTAGCGGAGGGCTCGCCTGATCCGGCGGCCGCGTCACTTGCATGCCATGCCCTCTCGACGGGCGAAAAGGCCTAATCGCGCCGATCGAAGGCTAGGCCAGGAGAACCCCGAAAAACTACCGAAGCAACGATAACCCTAGATGCCCTGGCTTGTCCCCCGACGGAAACTGGCCCGTTGTTTACCGTTTACCTGCTCGAGGCAACGCCGTCCAGCTGCTCGATCCGGGCCGCCGACGGCTCCTGGCGTGCCGATATCGCGGCCGCCGCGGCCTCCGCTTCGCGCAGCACCCGCAGGATGTTTCGGCCGGTCAGCCCGGCCAGCTCGGCCTCGCTCCAGCCGCGGTCGGCCAGCTCGGCGATCAGCGCCGGGTAGCACGAGACGTCCTCCAGGCCCGCCGGCAGCCGGTCCACCCCGTCGTAGTCGCCGCCCAGGCCCACATGATCGGCGCCGGCCACCGCGCGGACATGATCCAGGTGGTCGGCCACGTCGGCGAGGGTGGCGTCCGGCCGCGGCTGCCGCGCCGCCCACTCGTCTGCGGCAGCCTGCCGGCTGGCCAGGTCTCGGTAGTCCAGCCCGCGACGGCTCATCTCCTCGGCGAGGCCGAGCTCCCAGTCCCGGCAAGCCGGCGAGACAAAGGCTGGCACGAAGGTGACCATGCAGACGCCGCCGTTGGCCGGGAGCCGGGACAAGATGTCGTCGGGCACGTTCCGCGGATGGTCGCAGACCGCCCTGGCACTCGAGTGCGAGAAAATCACCGGGGCCTGCGCGGTGTCCAGGGCATCGGCCATCGTGGTGGCCGCGACATGTGACAGGTCGACCAGCATGCCGAGCCGCTGCATTTCCCGCACCACGGCGCGGCCGAACGCCGTCAGGCCGCCCGCCGCCGGCTTGTCGGTCGCCGAGTCGGCCCATGGCACGTTCAGGTTGTGGGTGAGCGTCAGGTACCGGACCCCGAGTTGGTAGAGGGCGCGGAGCACCGGCAGGGAGCTGGCGATCGAGTGGCCGCCCTCGGCCCCGATCAGGCAGGCCACCTTTCCCGACGCCATGATCCATTCCGCCTCGGCCGCCGTCAGCGCCAGCTCCAGGGCGCCCGGGTAACGCCGGATGAGCTGGCGCACCAGGTCGATCTGCTCGATCGTGGTCGCCACTGCCGCCTCGCCCTGCAGTTCCGCCGGGACGAAGACCGACCAGAACTGCCCGCCTACGCCACCCTCAGCCAGCCTGGGCAGGTCAGTGTGGGTGAACTCGACCCGGTCGGCGATGTCGGTCCGGGCCGGGTCCAGCGAGCCCGCCTCGCGCAGCGCCCACGGCAGGTCGTTGTGCCCGTCGACGACCGGGAACCGGCTCAGCAAGTCACGCGCGGCCGCGAGGCCACCAGTCGATCCGACACCGCTCACGCCCCCCACCCTAAGCAGCCCTTCGCCCATCTCGCGGCCCCGCGAGCCGACGACTCACCCCCAAAGGGGATAAAACCCCCCAGCCCGCCGCCCTGGCAGGCGGCCTGACGGCATGGTTGCCCCCTGCTGTCGTTGGGACGACAGGAGGTGCCCAGCCATGCCGTTGGCGCTGACATGCGGCCGGCTGGGACCCGGCGGCTCGCGGATGCCAGGATGGTGGGGTGGAAGCTCGACGGATGACGTTCCTGATCGTCGCGGCCGCGGTGGTCTGCGGCGGCCTCGGCCTGTGGCTCGGCACGACTGTCGCCGACGACACGGGCTCCATAGTGCTGATCGCGGCCGGCTGCGGCGTGCTCGGATCGTTCGCGCCGGGCACGTTCCGCTGGATTGCCGGTGCATCCCGCGGGCAGTCCGGCGGGCGGGGCCGGCTGTCCTGACCGGCCGTCTTTGCCTCTGGCTAGCCTGCGGGCCCGGGTGGCAAAGTGGCGGGTTATGAGCCCCGATCTGGAGCGCCTGCTGGGCGTCACTCTCTACCAGGCATTCGACACCGATCGCGATGGCCAGATCCTGGCCGGGAGCGACGAAAGCGGCTCCACCCAGCTGATCGAGATCTCGCCGGATGGAGCCCGGACGGCGCTGACGGCGCTGCCCGGCGCGTGCACGGGCCGCTACGTGACCGGCGAGCACGCGGTGATCGTGTCTCACGACGACGGCGGCAACGAGCGCCATCAGCTGTCACTGCTGCAGCTGCCGGTGGCCGGCGGAAAGCCGGCTGGCCCCGCCGATCTGCGGCCGCTAGTCCGCGACCCCCGTTACATGCACACGCTCGCGGCCGTGGGACCCGGCCGGATCTGCTATTTCACCAACCGGCGCAACGGAGTCGCCTTCGACCCGGTCATCCGCGACCTGGCCACCGGTGCCGAGCGGACCATCAGCCTGGGCGACGCCCGGTTCGACGAGGCGGCACTCTCCCCAGACGGCCGGTGGCTAGCGGTAACGGTGGCCTCGCCGGTCACCGCGAACTCCGAGCACGTCGTGCTGGTCGACCTGGCGACGCCGGCGGGCGAGGAGCAGGTCACCGAGGTCACGTGCGCAGATGAGCTGGCCATGAACGGCTCGCTGAGCTGGACCCCAGACAGCGCTGCCCTGATCCTGGCCTCCAACGCCGGCCGCGAGTTCTCCGGCATCGCCCGCTACGAAATCGCTAGCCGACGGTGGACCTGGCTGATCACCGATGATTCCGCGGACCTCACTGGCTGGCTGTCACCGGACGGTTCGCTGCTCTTGGTTGAGCGTAACGACGACGGCGCATCCGCGGCGTCCCTGCACGATGCGGCGAACGGCAAGCACCTGCGCGATGTGCCGCTGCCCGCGACGGGCTGCATCACCGACGCCCGGCTGCCCCAGCCGCGCTGGTCGTCCGACTCGGCGGCGGTCACCATCTCGGTCACCGGGGCACTGCTGCCGGGCGACGTGCTCCTGGCGGACGCCCGGACGGGCTCGGTCCGGCAGGTGACCCGGTCGGCGGCCAGCCTGGGCGGCACGCCGCCCGCGGTTCCCGAACAGCATCGGGTGCCGACGCCCGACGGCGAGCAGGTGCCGTGCCTGGTCTACCGGGGCGCGAAGCCGACCGACCCGAGCCTGGCGGGGTCGGCCGTGCTGGTGGTGCACGGCGGCCCGGAAGCCCAGGCGAGGCAGAACTTCAACACTTACGTGCAGGTGCTGGCCGCGGCCGGCCACACCGTCCTGGTGCCCAATGTCCGCGGCTCGGTGGGGTACGGCAAGCGCTGGTACTCCCTGGACGACGTCGAACGCCGGCTGGACTCAGTGGCCGACCTCGCGGCTATCCACGCTTACCTGCCGGCCCTGGGCGCCGACCCGGCGCGAGCGGCGCTGTGGGGCGGCTCGTACGGGGGCTACATGGTCCTGGCCGGGCTCGCGTTCCAGCCTGAGCTGTGGGCCGCGGGAGTGGACATCGTCGGTATCTCGTCTCTGGTGACGTTCCTGGAGAACACCTCGGCCTACCGCCGGGCCTACCGAGAGCGCGAGTACGGCACGCTGGCGCGCGACCGCGAGTTCCTGCACGCCGCATCGCCGCTCAGCCGGATCGACCAGGTCAGGGCGCCCCTGTTCATCATCCACGGCGCCAACGACCCGCGCGTGCCGCTGACCGAGGCGCAGCAGATCCACGCCGCGCTGACCGGCCGCGGCCAGGAATGCGAGCTGCTGGTCTACGGCGACGAGGGGCACGGCCTGGTCAAGCGAGCCAACCGCGCCGACGCGACTCCGCGGGCCCTGTCATTCCTGGCCCGGCACCTGGCCCGCTGAGCACCTGGCCCGCTGAGCACCTGGCCGACCGAGGTCTGCGCTTAGCGCTGGTCAGCGGCGAGGAAGGCGCGCGCGATCACCGCGTACCCGGCCGTGTTCGGGTGCTTGTTCGGCCCCCGGGGAGGCGCGGCGCAGATCCAGGTCCAGGCGCAGATCGCGGCGACGTTGCGGGGCAGTCGGGCGACGCCTCCGGCGGTGACCTGGCCGGTGAAGTCCGTGCTGTGGAAGGCGCCCGACACATCGGCTATACGGGCACCGAACGACGCGTACACCCGCGTCAGAATCTCGTTGAATACTCGGGTAGCCAGCTCGCTGAGCCGGGCGTCCCGCTGCCCGGCCCGGCCGTCGCGCCACTCGGCCAGCTCGGGCGCGTAATAGCTCATCCCGACGATGCGGGGCTGCCGCCCGGCGGCCGCCCGGAGCCTGGTCATGATCGTCGCGAGGTTCGCGGCGGTGGACGGGCCGGGGCCCGCGACGCACGGCGGGACCTGGCCATGGATCGGCGAGGTGAAGCACGAGCCCGGGTCGTTGGCGCCGATGTCGATGGTGATCAGCGAGACGTGGCCCGGGTGGGCGCGCAGGAACTGGCCGGCCGCGGCTAGCTGTGACCCGGCAAGGTAGGAGCAGTGCCTGCCGTTGATCATGGTTGCGGTCGTCTCTCCCGGGCAGCCGAGCTTGACCAGCCGCAGGCCCGGGTCGCGCCGCCGCAACGCCGCAGCGACCTGATCGGCGTAGCCGTTACGGGTATCGACGCTTCGCCCGGCGGAGTCGGCCTGGACGCCCTGGGCCAGCGAGTCGCCCAGGGCGAGGTAGTAGCGGGCGCGAGGCTGCGGAACGGCCGGGCCGCGCCCCGTGGCCGGCGGCACCGTGGCCGGCGGGCCCGTGGCCGGCGGCACCGTGGCCGGTGGGCCCGTGGCCGGCGACCCGCCGCACGCGGCGACGACCGCGGCGGTGAGCAGCGCCGCAACGGGCAGCAGCGGGCGCATCGCTCCTCCAGGGTCGGCCAGCCGATAACTGTACGCACTGGTCATCGCCCTGGTCAGCCCGGCCCTGGTCAGCCCGGCGGGTCCAGGCCCGGACACCGCTCCCGGCACGCGCCGCCCGCGGCCGGGCCGAGGTCGCACCGGCGGGCGGAATGGTCCACACTGGAAGCGTTGGCATTGAGCCGAAATGGGGGGATTTTAATGTCGGCCATGCCTCCTGTGGTCATCGTGGGGGCGGGCTCGGCCGGGCTGGCGGCTGCGGCGGCCTTGCGGCAGGTTGGCGTCGAGTCCGCGGTGCTGGAGCGCGGGCCGAGCGTCGCGACCTCCTGGCGCGGTCGGCACGAGGAACTGCGGCTTAACACCATGCGGTGGCTGTCGGACCTGCCAGGACTGCGCATCCCGCGATCGGCGGGGCGCTGGGTCAGCCGCGATGACTACATCAGTTACCTGGAGCGGTATGCCGCGTGTCACCGCCTGGACATCCAGTTCGGCGTCCACGTGCAGCGCCTCGATCCGGCCGGGGGCGGCTGGCAGATCCGCAGCTCGACCGGCTGTCACGACACAAGCCGGGTCATTGTCGCCACCGGATACGACCGCGTCCCGTTGCTGCCCGACTGGCCGGGCCGGTCGCGCCTGTCCACGCCGGTGATGCACGTCTCCGGACTGCGGCGGGCTACCGACCTGGCCGGCCTGCGGGTGCTGCTGGTGGGCGCGGGGAACTCCGGCGTCGAGATCGCCGGACACCTGGTGAACGCCGGGGTCGCCGCCCTGTGGGTGTCGGTCCGGACACCGCCGAACATCCTCCCGCGCGAGCTGGCCGGGCTGCCGCTGCATCCGGCGAGCGTGCCGCTGCGCGCCCTGCCGGAGCGACTGCGGGACTACGGCGCCCGGCTGACTTCACGACTGGCCTTCGGCGACCTGACCCGCTACGGCCTGCCCGCCCCGGCGCAGGGACCGTACGCGCGGCTGCGGACGACCGGTGTCACCCTGGCCATCGACGAGGGTTTCGTGGCGCACCTGAAAGCCGGGCGCCTGGAGATCGTGGCGGAGATCGACCGGCTGGCTGGACGGGAAGTGGTGCTGCGCGGGGATCGCCGGCTCAGTCCGGATATCGTGCTGGCGGCCACCGGCTTCCGCCGCGGGCTGGAGCCGCTGGTCGGGCACCTGGACGTGCTGGACAAGGCGGGCCTGCCCAGGGCCGGCTCGGCCGCACGCACTCCGGCGGCGCCGGGCCTGTGGTTCATCGGCTACCGGGCCGCGATCGAGGGCAACCTGCGGCTGCACCCGATCGAGGCGCGCCGGATCGCCCGTGCCATCGCCGGTACGTGAGCCACCCCAGCCCCGACCGGCCCGGCCCCGACCGGCCCGGCCCCGACCGGCCCGGCCCCGACCGGCCCGGCGAGTCTCAGGAGGACGACGGCTGGGCCTCCAGCTTGGCCAGCTCCGCCTCGGTCCAGGGCGGCTGCGCGCCGCGCCGGGACGCGACCAGCGTGCCCAGGGCGTTGGCGCGCCGTAGCGCGGCCGCGGCGTCCAGTCGCTGGCCGATGGCGTCCAGCAGGCCAGCGGCGAACGCGTCGCCCGCGCCGACCGCGTCCACAACGTCGGCATCCGGCGGGGCCGCATGCGCGAAGGCGCCATCCAGCCACAGTGCGGCCGCATCCGGGCCAGCGGTGACGGCCACCCCGCGCAGCCCCAGTCGGCTCGCCAGTCCCTCGCTGAAGGCCGCCGCGCTGGCCCCGCTCCCCCAGGAGACGCCCAGGACGGGCGCGAGCTCATAGGCCTCGGACTCGCTCAGCTTCACCACGCTGGCCAGCTGCAGGAGCTCCGCCACGACATCCTTCGACCACCAGCCGTCGCGCAGGTTCACGTCGTACAGCGCCAGCGCCCTCGGGCAGCCCGCGGTGATCCGCCGGAGCCCGTCGCGCGCCCCCGGCCGCAACTGCGCCAGCGTCCCGTAGACCAGGACCGACGGCTGCATATCGGCGACCCGGCCCTGCACCGAGTCCCCGCCGCCCCACTGCTCGAAGGCCGCGGGGCGGCGGATCTCGAAGGCCGGGCTGCCGCCCGGGCCGACCGTCACCTGGGCCAGCCCGGTCGGGACGCCGGCAGCCCGGCTGACCAGCGAGGTGTCGATGCCCCGGCCGGCCATCTCGGCGATGGCCGCGTCGCCGGGAGAATCCTGCCCGACGGCCGTGAGGTAGGCGGCGCGATAACCGAGCCGGGCGAGGTGGGACACCACGTTGAACGGTGCCCCGCCGATCTCGTCACCGCCCGGCAGCCGGTCCCAGAGAACCTCGCCCACCCCGATGGCGAGCATCGCCTCACGCCTCATCCCGCTCACAACCCGCTCTCATCCCGCTCCGCTTGCCTGCGTCAGACTGCCTGTTAGGGCACGATCCACATCTTGACATTCCAGCGGCGATCTTGACATCGTCGCGGGACGGCTGGCCAGCGGGAGCACGGGCCGCCGCGCCAGATCGCAGCGAAACTGGCCGCCGGGGGCAGGAGCGGGGATTGGGACAGGTCATCGTGGTCGGCTCGGTTAATGCCGATTACGCGGTCCGGGTCGCGAGCCTGCCCCGGCCCGGCGAGACGGTGACCGGCGGACGGCTGCAGATCCTGCCCGGCGGCAAGGGCGCCAACCAGGCCCACGCGGCCGCCCGGCTGGGCGCCGCGGTCGTGCTCGTCGCGGCGGTCGGGACCGACCCCGCAGGCGACAGCGCACGGGCGGACCTGGCGGCGGACGGCATCGACACGAGCTGCCTGGTCCGCTGCGCGGGGCCGAGCGGAGTCGCGGTCATCCTGGTGGACGCCGCCGGGGAGAACATGATCGCGGTCGCGCCCGGAGCCAACGACCGCCTGACGGCGGCGGCGGTGACCGACCTGCTGGACGGCCGCGTGGACGCCGGGTCGGTCATCCTCGCGAGCCTGGAGGTGCCGCTGGCGGCGGTCGCGGCGGCCGCGGCGGCCGCCGCGGCCGCGGGCGCGATCCTGGTGATCAATCCGGCGCCGGGCCAGATCCTGCCGCCCGGCCTGCTGCGCGGGGCCATCCTGACCCCGAACGAGGGAGAGATCCTGCGCCTGGCCCCGCCCGCCGCGGACGGCGTGGCACGAGGCGAGCACGACGCTGTGGCCTACCTGATGAGGGCCGGCGCCCGGGTCGTGATCGTGACGCGCGGCAGTCGCGGCGCGACCCTATTCCGGGCCGATCAGGAGCCGGCCGACATTCCCGCCCCGCGCGTCGAGGTGGTGGACACCGTGGGGGCGGGCGATGCCTTCAACGGAGCCCTGGTGACCGGCCTCGCTGCGGCGCTGCCCATGGAGACGGCCGTGGCCGCCGCCGTCGAGGCGGGCGCGGCCGCGTGTACCGGCCCAGGGGCCCGCCGCGCCCTGCCGCGGGCGGGCGACATCGCGCTGCTGACCAGCAGGCCGGCCGCCAATGGTTAACCGCCGGTGGTTAACGAAGCGGAAACATCTCACCCCCACAATGAGGGCATGCTGACGCGGCGTATCCAGGTCGGCTGCGAGTTCACCTACGTGGCCGTTATAGACACGCCCGTCATCTTCCAGGTGCGGCCCGGCGATGACGCGCTGATCACCTTGCAGGGCGAGAAGTGGTCGTCGGAGCCGTCGATGATCATCCACGGCTATACCGACCTGTACGGCAACCCCTGTGCCCGCGCCATCCTCCCGGCGGGCCGGTCCAGCTTCGGCTATCACGCGCTGGCGACCGTCCCGAACGCGACCGAGGACGCCAACGAGGATGCCCCGGAACTGCCGCCCGAGGCCCTGCCGGATGAGGTGCTTCTCTACACGCTGCCCAGCCGGTACTGCCTGCCCGACGTGCTGGGCAATGAGGCGTGGTCCCGGTTCGGCGCGCTTGATCGCGGTTACCGGCGAGTGCAGGCAGTCTGTTCCTATGTGCACGATCACCTCCAGTTCGAGTACGGCAGCTCGACGGCGTTCTCTACGGCCGCCGACGTCAACGCGGCCGGGCGCGGAGTCTGCCGTGACTTCACCCACCTGGCGATCTCGTTCTGCCGGGCGCTCAACATCCCGGCCCGCTACGTCTTCGGCTACCTGCCGGATATGGATGTCCCGCCGGACCCGGCGCCGATGGACTTCGCCGCCTGGATGGAGGTCTGGCTCGGCGACCGCTGGTGGACCTTCGATCCGCGCAACAACGCCCGCCGCAAGGGCCGGATCGTGATCGGCCGGGGCCGGGACGCCTCGGACGTCGCCATGGCCACGACCTTCGGCGGTCCCCTGCTGGAAACCATGGTCGTGCAGGCTGAGGAGGTCACCGGATGATGCTCAGCTCCGAGCTGCTCAGCGCCCCGCTGCTCGACCACCGCGGCCTGGACCTCGACGCGGCCAGCCGGGTGACCTACGTCCTGCAGCAGAGTTTCCGCTACGACTACGACAAGCCGGTGCGGGCCCTGCGGCAGCGGCTAGTCATCGTGCCGCGGTCACGGCACGGCAACCAGTACCGGCGCGCGCACGCCCTGGAGGTGGACGGCGCTCAGGCGGAGCGCCGCGTCCGCCGGGACTCCCGCGGCAACGTAGTGACCGCGCTGCTCGCCGAGCACGTGGCGTGCAGCGTGGAGTTCCGGCTCGCCGCGATCCTGGAGCGAATCCGGGACGACGGGCCCTTCGTGGTTCCGCGAGCGGTGCTCGACAGTCCCGGCCTGCTACGTCCCACCCGGCTGACCGAGGCCGACGACCGGCTGCGCGAGCTGGCGATCGGCCTGACCGTCGGTTCCGACACCCCGCTGGAGCGCGCCGAGCGCATCTGCGGCGGGGTGCACGAGGCGATGGGCTACCGGCACGGCGTCACCTCGGTGCAGACCCCGGCCGCCGAGGCGCTGGCCGCCGGCCACGGCGTCTGCCAGGACTACGCGCACATCATGCTCGCCGTCTGCCATCTTGCTGACCTGCCCGCCCGGTACGTCTCCGGCCATCTGCTCGGCCAGGGCGGCACCCACGCCTGGGTTGAGGTCATCGTGCCCAGCGGACGCGACGCCACCGCGGTCGCCTTCGATCCATGTAACGGCTGCCGAGCCGGAAGCGGCTATCTCACGGTCGCGACCGGCCGGGACTACTCCGATGTGGCCCCCACCTCCGGCTCCTACGTGGGCACGTCGCGCAGCCGTCTCACCGCGGACCGCCGGGTCGGAGTGCTCGCCGCCGCCTGAGCCCGAACCCCGCGGGTGGTCAGCGCCGCCGGCCGAAGGCGACGACGTTGATGACCCCGATGATGATCCAGATCAACGCGATCAGGAAGGTTCCCCCGGCGTGGCCGGTCCCGGGCCCCGTCAGCAGGGAGTTAGCCGTGATGCCGCCCACCGTCATCGATCCGAGGGCGAGGACGACCAGCGGCCATGAAGAGCGCCCCGCGGAGCCCGGCAGGCCATCCCGGTCGCGATGCGCGAGGCCGTCGCCGAGGCGCCCGAGCCGGTCGCGCCCGCCCGGCCCGGAGTCGCGCTGTCCGACCCTGGCGTCGACCCTCTTGTCGATCTCCGCGCCGATCCGCTCGATCAGGCCCTCGGCGACCGCGTCGTCATAATCGCGGCCAAGTTCGCGGTGCGCTGCCGCCGCGGCGGCGATATCGTCCTGGGCGAGCTGATCCATGGCCAACAAGATACATCGCGATCTGCGCAGCGTCCATGACCTGCCGGTAAGGGTTTTGTGAGCAAAGTTCACCGCGCGCGCCGGCTCCGGACGCGGGTCGCTGGGCTTACCCTGCTGACATGAGTACCTCGCCGTTGTCTCCAGAGGACATCCGCGCGGCCGCCGAGGTGCACCGGGAGCTTGGCCCCGAGTACAGCGACGCGGTAGTGGCATCATTCATCGAAAAGGTCGACCGGGAAGTAGCCGCGCGCGTTGAAGCGCGCCTTGTGGCCGCCACCCCGACGCCGCCAGCGAAGCGCAAGAACCGTCGCTCGCTAGTCAAGGGCCTGGCGATCGGCGCATGCGCGGGCGCGCTGGCGGCCACCGTCGCCGTCGGCCTGCCCAGACCGTCTCATCAGGTGCAACGGCAATTCCCGGCCGCTCACGGAGTGATCCTTCGGGGACCCGGCGGGCAGATCATCATTCGGCCGAGAGTGAATCTGCCCAAGCCTCCCACCCCGCCGAGGCCCCCCGCTCCGCCCACGGGCTAGCCGCCACAGAGCGGCGTCCGGCCGGGCACCTGCCTCCGGGCGCCGCCCGGGACTTGCGGTCGTCCCAGGCATGGCTTGGGGCTTGCGCCGGGGTCGGCGAGGAGCGTGGTCTTGGACATGGATGACGAGCCACCGGAGCTTTTGCGGGACCTGCCCGTCCTCTTCTTTTACGAAGACCCGGAGGAGAAGCGCCAGCGCGTCGACGGGGCGCAGCCTGCCCCGGCTTCGGTCCGGTTGCCGCGACTCGGCGAGATAGCCCAGCCGGGGCCAGCCGAGCTGGAGTACCCGCTGATCCAGTTCCCGTGGGAACCATGGGCGTCGGGTCTGGAGACGCAGTCGCTGGCCCGGGCCTATGCTGCCTGGCTCAACGAGACCGCGCCTGGCCGACTGGCGGTGATCGTGCCGCTGCTGGCGCACGCGGGCGCGCCGATTGCCGGACTACGGGACGATCCCGCGACGCTGGCCGAGCTCGGCCACTGGATCCAGCAGCTGTTCCCCGTCCTGGCCGCCTCGCTAATCGACCAGGGATTCCTGCAGGACGACGCCTCGTACCGGCTCGGCTGGGCGTGGCGAGCCCATAGCCCGCGCAGCCAGGGTTACTCCCGGTACCTGGACGCGCTGCTCGGCAGCGTGGCGCATGACCTGGCGTTCATCGTCGCGGATGGCGCCCGCGCCGCCCGACCGGAGCTCGCGTGGCAGCCGTACTTCGACATATCTCAACAGAGCGCGTGCGGCTGGTGCCGCCGAAGCCCGCGGCGGCGGCCATCCGCCGGCTCTTCGACGCCGGAAACGTCAGCCAGAATTTCAACAGCGGCTTCGGACAAGCAGTGACCACGCCCAGCGGCGTGCTCCCGGCGATCTGGCGTCGCTGGCAACCCAGCCAGGCCCACTTCGCGTGGGACCTAGCCGTCGGCCACGACGCGCCGGGGTCGGCGCGTATCTCCGACAGTGACGGCGTCGACGGAAACATGCCGGCGTTCTCTACCGTCCCGGTTCAGCCGCAGGCAACGCCCGGAGATCGGTATCGCGTGACTGCAGGCAATCGGGGTCGCCCCGCCCGGAGCCGCGTTCGCGGAAATCTGGCTCAAGAGCGCCCACGACTCCGGCACCGTATGGTCGACGACGTGACCTATACGTCCCGTGTTACCAGGGATCGGGGCCGATCAAGTCCTCCGCGTGATGACCAGGGTTCGACAGCAGCTCCAGGTCGGACTCGACCATCATCGCGACGAGCTCCTCGAAGCCGATCTTCGGCTCCCAGCCGAGTTCCTCCCGGGCCCTGGCCGGGCCGGCACACA
>Ga0066790_10000014_pt1 | contig 39295 bp, 36 predicted proteins | sample OrgsoiDNA2013050_FD_70963 | JGI IMG/M metagenome (GOLD analysis project Ga0066790, IMG submission 70963) | Permafrost soil microbial communities from the Arctic, to analyse light accelerated degradation of dissolved organic matter (DOM) -... | ecosystem: Environmental > Terrestrial > Soil >...
CCGACAGCAGGCCGCTGCGGTCCCGTTCCTGCGCGTCCCACCAGCCTCGTTCCACGGCCTCCGACGTCGCCACGCGCCCCGTCTGCGCCGTGCCAATCCCGGCCACGTAAACATCGCTGACCTTCATCAACCACACTCCGCCGGTCGGGTATCAGTGCTCAGGGATGTCGTCATCGTGCTGACGATTCAGCTGCTCGCTCACGGCTGCGCTGCGCAGGGCGTCTATGTGCCGCTGCCAGGCCGCCAGGTTAGGTTCGGCGGCCAGCGCGCGAGAGGACACCCGGATGCCCTCCCGGCGCCAGAGATTGACGAGCCGCATGATTCCCAGCGAGTCGACGCCGAGGTGCAGAAGGTTGGCGTCATCCGGGACCGCATCAGGCTCCAGCCCGATGATGGCGGCGACGGCCCCGCGCAGCTGGTCTAGGGTCAGTGGCTGGCCCGCGGTGTTACTTGGCATGCCTGATACCGGTCCTTTTCCGAAAGTTTCACGGGTGATCGTGACGCATCTGGCCGCGGTCACGTGCGCGCCTTCCCTGCGGCATCCTTGGCCAGGAGCTTCTTATCGACCTTGCCGAGCCCGGTGAGCGGGAGTTCGGTGACGATTTCCAGCCGGTCGGGAAGCTTGTAGTCGGCGATCCCCCGGTTGTGGAGTGCTTCCCTGAGCGCGGGAAGGGTCGGCGGCTCGCCGGCGGGCCGGACGTAGGCGCAGATCCGTTCGCCCAGGTACGGGTCGGGTATCGGGACGATCGCGACACGATCTACGGCCGGGTGCCCTAGGAGGTATTCCTCCACCTCGGCGGCCGAGATCTTGTTACCGCCCCGGATGATGACATCCTTGAGGCGTCCCTCGATCACCAGGTTCCCGGTCCCGGTCAGCCGGGCGAGGTCGCCGGTCCGGTAGAAACCGTCCGCGGTGAAGGCCCGCGCATTATGTTCCGGAGCCCGGTAGTAGCCGCGCAGTGTGTAGGGGCCACGAGTGAGCAATTCTCCGGTGCTGCCCGGTGGCAGATCGGCATCAGCATCACTCACGATGCGGATCTCGTCGCGCGGCGATAGGGGACGTCCCTGAGTGCTCAGGACAGTTTCCGGCGCATCTGATTCTCGCGTGAAGGTCAGCAGTCCCTCCGCCATGCCGAAGACCTGCTGCAGCGCGCAGCCGAACGCTGGCGTGATCCGCTCAGCGACCTCGCGGGGGAGCGGGGCACCACCGATCTGGATCAGCCGCAGGCTCGATCGGTCGCAGGGGATGTCGTCGACGGCGTCCAGCCATACTTGGGCCAGGGTCGGTACGAGGGACAGGAAGGTCACCCGCTCGCTCTCGATGGCCGCGAAACACTCCGCCGCGTCGGGATCGCCGACCAGCACCACGGTGCCGCCGGAGCACAGCGTGCCGATGACCCCGGGGCAGCCCCAGGCGAAATTGAACGCGGCGGGCAGCACCGCGAGATAGACGTCCGCCGGGGACGCTCCGATGAGCCCGGCAGCGGCCCGAGTCTGATAGGCGTAATCGTCATGGGTCCGCGGGATGAGCTTCGGCAACGCGGTGGTACCCCCGGAGAGCAAGAAGAAAGCCACGTCCGACGGGTCCGGCCCAGGCCGAGGGTCAGGCTCCGCGTCAACCTCCGCCAGGGGCACGAAACGGCAGAGAGCAGGACGGCCCGGTAGCTCGGCCGCGCCGTTGCCGTGCAGAACGAACACGCGCCGCAGCGCCGAAGACTCGGTCACGATTGTGGCCGCCAGCGCCGAATAGTCAAAGCCCTGGTAATTTCCGGGCATGACATAGCCGACGGCGCCAGAAATATCCAGCAAATGGCGAATCTCAGTGATCCGGTGGGCCAGCAGCGAGAACACCGGTTTAGCGTCAATGCGGAACAGCGCGAAACAGGCGATCACGAACTCAGGGACGTTGGGCAGCTGAACCACGATGCGGTCTCCCGCCGCGATACCGTGCCGGCGGAAGCCGGCGGCCATGCGATCGACACGCAGGTCGAGTTCGGCATAGGTCATGCGCTGACCGGCGTGGACCAGCGCCGTGCGCCCGGCGAAGCGCCGTGACCACTCGCGGAGCAGGTCGCCGAGGCTCTCGCCCCGCCAGTAGCCCAGCGCGCGAAATTGCTCCGCGGCCTCCGTCGGCCAGGGCGAGCATCCGGCAAGCATCAGGCATCTTCTCCGATCAGTTCACAAAGCGGCAGGTGCTGTGTTCGAGCCGGCCCGGATACTCGGCCGGCCCTACTGGCCGGCACCAGGAAGCGCGCGACGCTGTCGAGCTTCTCGCACGTTTCCTCGAATTCCCGTACCGGGCGCGACTGCCCGACGATCCCGGCCCCGGCTTGCAGCCAGGTCAGTCCGTTCTGCCGGTAGACGGCTCGCAGCACCAGAGCCGCGTCCATGGAGCCATCCTGGTCAACGGTGAGCACCGCGCCGCTGTAGAGGCCGCGTTTGCTCTCATGGATCCTGATGCTGGCGCAGGCGGCATCCCTGGGCACCCCTGAGGCAGTGACCGCGGGAAAAGCCGCGGCGAATGCATCCCAGGCGTGCCGTCCCGCCGCCAGTTGACCGGCCACCCGGGAGGCGAGGTGCTGCACGGTGCCGCGTTCACTGATCGCCATGAATTCCTCGACGGAAAGCGAGCCCGGCCGGCATACCGCACCGAGATCGTCGCAGGCGGTCTTAACGGAGATGGCGTGCTCATAGACCTCCTTGGAGTCTGACAGCAGCTCGGCGCGCAGCCGTTCGTTGCGGGCTGGGTCCTGAGTGAGAGCGCGGGTTCCAGCCAGCGGCTGGCTCACGACGCGGCCGTCCCGGCCGACCTGGATCACGATTTCGGGACTGAAGCCGGCGCTTTCGATTCCGCCCAGGTGAAGCAGGAAGGACCGGGCCGGAGTATTCCCCCGGCGCCCGGAGACATAAGTGCCGACAAAGTCGATCCCCTCCTCCAGCGGAACGACCCGGGAGAGGATGACCTTCTGGAACTTGTGGGCGTCGATCTCCCTGACAGCGAGTTCGACGGCCCGTTTATAGTCTCCGGCCCCGTCCAGCCGCACGTTCACGGGGCTCGGTTCCCACCGGCTCGCCCCGGTCTCACCCAAGAGGACCGCGGCTGCGGCCGCGAGCGTCTTTTCGTCGGCTGACCTTAAGAGCGCCCGGCCGTGCTGAAGCCGTACCTCGGTGTGCGGCACCACCAGATGCAGCAGACGCTGGTCACCGATGGCACTATTATCTCCGTCTTTGGCATACGCCAATTCAAATGCCGCCCAGCCATAAGCGCGCCAGCCCGCGACCGGTGCCCTGGCGAGCAGGTCCCGCACTTGACTCAAAGGCGCTCCGTCCCAGGGTAGCAAGGTCGTCTCCGCCCCCCGCCGCAGGCACGCGCCGGAGCGATCCAGCCAGATCTCGACCAGGGCACCGCTGGCGAAAGACCACTGGCCCTGATTCTCGTAAACGGCGTAGTCCTCGTGCAGTCCCGAGGATGCGAGTCGGGTAACGGAAATCAGGGGATCTCCGGAGAGCTGGATCTCGCGCTCAAAATAACGCTGGCAAGTTACTGAAGTCATGTCAGGCTCCGGTTCGCGGTTAGTTGCAGACCTCATTGGCAAAGTGATCGACGATGCTCATCGCCTGATCGGCATTCAAGCGAGGATCACAAGGCGGCCACGAATCATTACTCGCGGTGGAGAGATTCTCATGGCACTCCCGTACCTTGTCGGGCGTTACCTCGAGATGCAGCCCCCCTGGATGACATCCGGCCTGTCTCATCGTGCGCACGAAGGCCGTAATCTCGGCCCGCAGATCGGGCAGGAGGCGCAATTTCGTATCGCCTAGCTTGCGAGTATTGCCATGCATCGGGTCGCACTGCCAGAGGATCGGCGCACGGGACTGCGCCATACCGCGGGCCAGCGGGCCCAGCAGATCGCAGGTTCCGGCTGCGCCCATCCTCGAGATGAGGCTGAGCCGCCCCGGCTCCCGCCCCGGACTCAGGGTGCGGATGAGGTCGGTGAGGTCGTAGGGGGTCGTCGTGGGCCCGATCTTCACTCCGACCGGATTAGCGATCGACGAGGCCCACCGGATGTGCCAGTCTCCGAGCTGGCGCGTGCGCTCGCCGATCCAGAGGAGGTGCCCGCTGGCCGAGTACAGCAAGTCGCCGCCTCTTGTCATAGGTTCCTCGAAGTCCCGGATCAGGGCCTCATGAGATACGAAGATGCGGTGTCCGCTGTCGCGGAGGCTCCGAAGATGTTCCAGGGTGTCGCGCGATCGGTCGTAACTGGTGAGCAGCCGCCACGGGTCGGCCCGTCGTCCGGCAGCAGTCGCGTCGAGGCTGTTAATAGCATCGCCGCGATAGACCGGGATCTCGGCGCCATCCGGTAGCACCTCGGCAGAATAGCTGCGCGGCTTGGCGTGCTGGCCGGCCATCCGGGTCAGCAATATGACTTTCCGGCCGGTGCGGGCGGAAAGATGGCTGGCCATCCGGCCATACAGCGATAGCCGCTGCGCGACGTGCTGCGGGCTGGCCATAGAAAATAGCTCCGCACACTCACCGACATGCAGAAGGTGTGCCTTTCCCGCTTCCACCTGGGCCAGTTCCTGCCGCAGTGCCCAGATATCACGATGATCGACGAGGCCGGGCAGGTCGGCCAGTTCCGCACGTATGCAGGCCAAATCCGGGTGCCCTTCCCACGGAGGCTGCTGCGCCGCCGGAACACCATTCAGATCCTGAAGTCGCGGAGACCTTTGCAGGTCAGTAAACCGCGCATCCGGGTCGGCTGTCTCCTGACGCTGCAATGTCCTCTTCCCCTCAGTCATATTACTAGCCATCAATTTTCGGGCCGCTGTGAGCGATTTTCTCCCAGTGCCAGCGGGGATCGAACGACGTGACCGTGACATTCTCGCCCGCCGCGACCAATGCGGCCGCGAGGCTAGTGGCTCTCGCGATGAAAGCCGATGTGCGATGCGCAGCGAGAAGGTCCTGCTCGCTGAATGGGGGTCCCTCGCACCGGAGCAAGCGAAGATCTATAAATCCCGGGAATGCTCGGCCCAGTACCGTGACAGCCTGCGGGCTCCGGATGCTGAAGCGTACCCGCGCCGCGACGTGCCCGTGGTGATGCTGGTCCGAATAGTAGGAAATATCTGGAATGGTAGGCGGCACGAAATAGTCGCGCGCAATTACTTCCGGTACCTTGGGCAAATTGCCTGCGAGAAAGTGCCATGAATTGTACTGCATTCGTGCCGAGATGGACCATGCTACGTCGGATAGCCGCGCGGTCTTATCCTCGAAAAACAGGCGGGCTGCGAGTGCCGGCACCACGCAGCAGAAAAAGTCAGGAAGGTCCCATCGCGTGATCTCGGGCCAGTCTTCGTCGCGCAGGGCCTGCACCAGCTTGGGAAGTGAGCGCAGCCCGCGGCTCATGGCAAAGTCGGCGTCAAATACCCTTCTCGCTGCCGTGACGGTCTCATACACCACCGCTTCGAGCCCGGTTCCGAAGTCGCCCCGCGGCCGGGACAACCAGTCCGGCGTCGCCGCTAGGCCCGCACCAAGTTCCCCGAGCGTGCCGCCGGCGACCGGTAGGCGCTCCCGCAGGACGGCGCAGAGCTCTGCTTCGGCTTTCCGGGCGGCCTGCCCCGGCGCAGCAGCGACGCGCTCGATCTTGTGCATGAGCGGTCCGTAGATCTCACGGTAAAGCTGAGCAGTCTGCCCCACGCTCGGCCGTCGTTCGCGGAGCGCTCCGGCGAGGGCGTTCAGCTGTTCGATCCGCGTGGACGCGGCGGGCGGGACCTCCGGTCCACCGGGAACCGCGTTGTAGGTTCGCCGTGTCCGCTCCAGCAGCTCCGCGACATGGTCGACAGTGAGCTGCGTCCCGTTGGCCTCCTCGATGCGCGCGTATCCAGCGGACCGCGTGAGCAAGGTGAGGCATACGACCATGGCGGCGTCGCTGTCGGACCACAGCTCCAGCGGCACGCCCCGGAGACTGCTCAGCGCGCAATCGGGGTGACCCGGCCATAGGGTCTTACCGGACAGGTTGTTCCGCTCGCGAAAGTTGGTGTACCGCCTGGCCTCCTGATACAGGACAAAAGGAGCCGTCCGCAGCGCGGCTTCCTTCAGCTGTTCTAGCAGGTCGTCACGGCCGCTCGCGCCTTCTGCCGCCAGCCACTGCCGGCAGTCGACGATCGAGCGGGCCAGCGTCTGGGTCGCGTGCCTCAGTTCGCCTTGGTAATCAGCCAGCGCACTGGCTGACCAGGGAACGCGTATCACCCCGTCGACAAGGTCCTCCTGCTTGGCCAGCGGACCCTGGGATGGAACGCCAACTGCGATCCGGCCGCTGGTGGTCAACCCGATCGAGCCGAGAAATACTGGCCGGTCCGTGGGCGGCCCGCCGGAACTGGGGGATGGGTCGTCCGTCCGCCACGAGATGCCGCATAGCACCCTCAGCGCACACTCCTCGGCCGGACGCAGCGCACGGAGCTGGACGTCAGCAGGGACCCGGTCGCCCAGCGTCAGGAGCGTCTGCACCGCATCAGTCAGATCCGCGGCCGTCCTCGCCTCGCGCCAGACGCGGGCCAGCAGTTCGGGGAATCCGGCGTCGAGGTCGAGAACGCGGTCGGGTGCCCGGGCGACGCCCGCTGGCATGCCGAGACGGCTCGGGCGGCGGCTCTGCCGAGCCTGAGCCATGGCGACACGGCGCGACGTGACGTTCCTTCGGGCGGGCATCGTCATTTTGTGCCTTCAAGCGTCAACTCGATATGGGTCCACATGTCATTGCCCGTTGGCGACCAGTCCGCATCGACGTAAATGCAGTCGACGGGACAAACGAGTACGCAGGCGGGGCAGCCCGAGCACAACTCGGGAATGATTATTACGTCAAGCCCGCGGTCGAAAATAGCGCCAAATTCCTCTGGACAGTTGCGAACGCACATGTCACAGGTAATGCATTCGGATGACTCGATCCGGCGCGGCGGCTTCCGCCAGTTATCGCTGCGCGACCGTGTCATGACGCGTTCCTGCCGCCCGTTCCTGGCTTCGGGCATGGGCTCCTCTTTCCAGGATACTGCCTAGTCCTGCGGTCAGATTTTTGTCGCATCTCCACAGTAAGTATCAAGCCAGCCCGTGAAAAGCCCGGGTAGTTGATTCAGACTCTCCGGTCGTCATCGTAAATGGCTTGACAACCTAAGGTAGTAACCGGAATGGGGATACCGGCACGATGATGCCGATCTTCGGATGGATACTCGTGCCACGGCGCCGAGTCGCATCCGCCGCGTTGCCACAGCGTGTGCGGGCGACCGGCTCAACGCCGCATCTCCGCAATTAATATGAAATTACCCCCGACGGTCAGGATTTCGTATCCTGCGTCCATTTGCTACTTGACCTGCGCGGCCCAGGGTTCTACTGTCGTTGTGTTGAGAATGTCGCATTATCACGCGCTACGGCGTGACAGGGGGACGGGGATTCACGTGCTTAGCCATGTGAGGTTATCAGCTGACGGAGTGGTGGACGATGCGAGGGATGTCCTGCCATTAGATCCTTCCTTCGAACATTATCCTATCGTCAGCATAGAGATAAGCGGGCTGGCCCTCGAGGGCTCCCCACGATTGGCCGGAGAGGATCCAGAGCACACTCGCGCGCTGGCTGATATTCATGGCGTCTTACCGCCGATTACGGTGCACCTGCCCACTATGCGGGTGATTGACGGGCGGCATCGGATCCGAGCGGCCTTGCTGAACGGCAAGAGGGTGATCGATGCCCGGCTGGTTGACTGCGATGAGGAGACGGCTTTCGTCTTAGCCGTCAAGGAGAACGTTACGCACGGCCTTCCGCTATCCGTCACGGATCGCAAGGTGGCCGCCGTCAGCATCATGGCTACGCATACAGATTGGTCAGATCGGGCGGTAGCGGAGTCGACGGGGCTCTCGGATAAGACTGTGTCGGTGATCCGGGCCAGTTCAACCGCGGAATCGCCGCAGTCGAACACCAGACTTGGCAAGGATGGGCGGTTGCGCCCGCTCAATAGCGCAGCCATGCGACGGCAGGCGGCCGCCTTGATGGATGGCCGCCCCGAAGTCGGCCTGCGCGAGATCGCCCGGGAGACCGGGCTGTCGCCGGCGACGGTGCGAGACGTGCGAAAACGAATCGGCCGTGGCGAGGATCCGGTACCCGCGAGATATCGCGATGCGGGGAGCCGCGACTTCTCGGCGGCGCCTCGGCCGCCGAGACGGCCGAGCGGCCAGGTCCAGCCGGTCGACCAGCGCACCTTGCTGACGAAGCTTATGAACGACCCGTCGCTGAAATTCAGTGAGGCAGGTCGGTGCGTCCTGCGTTGGCTGCATCACTACGCAGTGGATCCGGAGAGCTGCCAGAGCATGGCCGTTAGCGTCCCCGATCATTGGTCGATGTCCATCGCCGACCTGGCGCGAAGCTGCGCTACGGGTTGGACCATGCTGGCCGAACAGCTCGAACAACGATCTTGTGATGACGACCCCTGGGCCTGCCAGATTGCGGGACGGCAAAAGAGGCCAGTTCGCTGATCAGTAGTTGACCGGGACAATCAAGATTCGGAACGTGTGGCGGGCGGCCGTTACTTCCGCGCCAGTTCACCGCGCGTCTCGGGGTGACGCTGCGCGCGCAGCCCCGAGCGAGTCAGCCCCCGTGGCTTGAATATCGCCAGGGTGAAAGCCGCGATCAGCATGGCCAGGCCGCCGCAGGCGTAAGCGAGGATCTGAACCCGCATCCAGCCGTAGTCAGGCAGGGTGCCCTTCATTGCTGCGTTCGATAGCCAGTTCACTGGAGTCAGGTGCGTGAGCAGCAGGAATGTGGCTACGACGGTGAGCGCGAGCTTCGCCAGGACCCAGTAATGTCGGGCCAGGCCCCAGGGGGTCACTAGCGACTGGGCAACGCCGCTGAGCAATGCGATGAGGCTGAACGGGATGATGACGAATACCGCAGTGACTTTCATCGCGAGATAAGCGGCCCGGACCAGTTCGGCGTCGCGACTGGTTCGGCCGGCGATCGCGAGAGCTATGAAGCTGGCGACCGCGCCGAACCAGCCGATCGAGGAAGCGATGTGGATGGCCAGCAGAAGTTTACGGATACGCGGCGTGATCGTCACGGTCAGATACCGAAGATAGCGATGAAGGCCACGGCTATGACGACCGCGGCGATGCCGGACACCTTCACCCAGCGCGGCGGGCTGCCGTCCGCTGCGCGGTCGGCCCGGACGCCGCGTCCCGTTCCGGTTTCCGCGGCGAGACCGCTCCTCGCTCCGATGCCGCGGGAAGGGGGCGAATCAGCCATGTGCCAGCTCCTTACCGCAGGCGGTCGCGAAGATCCTCACGGGCCGTAGTTTATCGAGCCAGTTTGTCTAAAACAAGTCACCATGTATCGATCTTGTCCTATGGCAGGGCGACCGCTGCCTGGGCCGTTGTCGGCCCGCTCCCGCCTGCCCGGCGACGCGACCCGCATGTCGCTCCGAGTCTCCGCACGCGCCGCGACACGTCCGCTTGTCGACAGTATGATTGCAGAAAGACAATGTGTCTCACAAAAGACCGGTGCGACGGACCGAGTCACGGCCGTCCGCGATAGCCGAGAGAAGGAGGCGCGATGGCGGCCGTCGAAGCTCGCATCGAGACAAATCGTGCGAGCTGGTACCTCATCCGGGCCTGCCGAAGCCCAGTGACCTGGCCGCCAACCCGGGCATCCGGCTCCGGAGCCGCGTTCCAGGCCAGGACTAGATCCCCGTCGGCCGGAGCTAGCCCGCGGGCCCGGACTGACCCTTGCTACCGCCGCAGCGAGACGACGGCGGCCCAGATCCGCTGGGTGGCCCGCCACGGGGCCTGCGGGCTGCGGTCCTGCTTCCGGTCGGCCTGTCTCGGGTGGCGACACTTCCGGGGCGCGGAGGGTGAACTCCTGCACGGTCGTGGATTGCGGAGGATGAGGAGTGATGGGTCAGGACGAGGACCAGGTGATCGCGGCGGCCGTGGCGACCCTGGCGGGTCAGGACGCGCGGGTCGCGGACGACGCCGAGGCCGCACTGGATTGGATCGTCGGCGAACAGGGACTGGCGCTGGTCACTCAGGAGCGGGTGCAAAATTTCTGCTGGTACGAGCTGCCGCTGGAATGGACGATCGAGCCCCAGGCCAAGCCTCAGGTCGCCGAGGCGCTCGCCCGGGCGCTCGACTTGCTGGAGCTGCGCCGGTATGCCGGCATCTGCCGGTCGTCGGTGACGCGGGAGATCCTGGCCGCCTATGAGGCCAGCGCCGAGCACGGCCGGGCCGCCTTCCGCCGTGCCGCGGCCGCCTCGGGCATCATCCCGCCCGATCTGCCGGACTTCGAGTGGGGCGCGGCCATGGGATTCCTGGAGGCGTCGGCGTGGTCCCGTACCGCCGGCCTCCTGGAGCTGGCTGTCGCGAGCCGCGAAATGGTACCTGGGGCGCGCGGCTGGAGGACCCGTCAGGAACAGCTCGTGCGAACCTACCTCGGCAGCCCGCAGGCCGAGCTCCTGGGGCAGTTCCCCGCCCAGGTCATCCTCACCGAGCGGACTGAGTTCTGGGTGGACATCCGGCGCAGCCCAAGCCGCCGCCGCATGCTGGCCGGCCTCGCTAACCGGCTGCTCCATCCCGCGCAGCTTCCGGCGCAGGCAGCGACCAATCCGCTGCCACAGCTGAGGTGGCTGCTGGAGCAGTGGAACGACGGGATCAGCATCACTCGGACCGGCAATTTGAACCAGAAGTTCGTCCAGCAGAGCGCTGACCGATTCGGGTGGGACCTGCCCCGCCCGCCGCGAACCGAAGGTGACCTCTATGACCTGTATCAGCTGCGCCAGCTCGTACAGCGGCTCAGGCTATCCCGCCGCTCCGGGCGCATGCTCACGCTCACTTCTCCCGGTCGGCGGCTCCTCGCGGAGCCTGAACGGCTCTGGCGCCTGACCGCCGCTGGACTGATCGAGGGTAACGATTTCAGCGTCTTCACCGCCGAGCTGTTCCTGGCGCAGCTCCTTGACGGCGAGCCAGTGCCGTTTGGCGAGATCAAGGCGACGGTCGGCAAGGCGGTGGACGAAGAAGGGTTCCGGGAGAACCGGACCGGCGAGCCGCCCGGTGATCATGACATCACCTGGGCCATCCACCGGACCAGTGACCTGTGCCGCGCCCTCGGGCTGCTGGCCGGCGGCGGCGACTGCGGCGACCGTAGCTACTCACTCACCGGCACCGGGAAGGTGACCGCGCTGGAAGCCCTGCGAGCCAGAGCAACCGCCCCCCGCGCTACCGGCCGTAACGGCTACCTGCCGCCGCTATTTATCAAGACTGTTTGTTAATGACACGTCAGTACGTCATGCTGTCGCCACTCGGTAAACCGAACGAGCATGCCGCCCCGATCAGCAGACAGGTGTCCCAGATGAAGGCAGTGCATCAGGTCGCCACCGGCACGGGGAAGGCAAGCCGAGCGCCCGACCCCCTGTACCGGTGGGGATTGCTGGTCACGCGCCGCAGGCGGGTGGTCTTCGCCATCTGGGCGGTGCTGATCGCGGCCGGGCTGGCCTTCGTGCCTCGGTTCATCTCCTCGCTGTCGCTCACCGGTTTACGAGTCCCTGGCAGCGAGTCAAGCCGCGCTGCCGCGCTGCTAGCTCGGGAACTCCCGGCGGCGGGCGGCAATCAGGTCGTCCTGGTGTTCTCCTCGCCCGTGATCAGCGCTGCGACTCCGGACTTCGAGCGCGTAGTGGCGGCGACCGCACGCAATGTCTCCGCGATCCGGGGAGTCAGCCACGTCGAACTGCCTTACGGTGCCGCCGCGCGGGACTTGATCGCACCCGGCGGCCACACCGCCCTCGCGGTCGTCGCTCTCAGCGGCAGCGACGAGGGAAAAGCTGAGCAGCTCACCCCGCGTATCGACGCCGCGGCGGCGACGGCAGCTACCGCCTCGGTGCACGTCGGGGTGACCGGCGAGCCGTCGCTGGCCCGCGATCTGCTCTCCTTGCTCGACACCGACCTCATCCGGTCGGAGGCGGTTGGTTTACCGGTCGCACTTATTGTTCTCGTCATTGTCTTCGACAGCCTGGTCGCGGCTGGCCTGCCGTTGCTGCTCGCGCTCGGCAGCCTCGGTGTCGTTCTGGGGGGCTTTGGGGCATACAGCGCTGTCACCGGCAGCGGCATCAACATGCTCCTGGAAAGCTCGACTGTCCTGCTCACCCTGGGGATCGGCATTGACTATGCGCTCTTCATCGTGACCCGGTTCCGGGAGGAGCTGGCCGCTGGAACAGCCCCCGCCGGCGGGGCCGCGGCCGCCACGGCGACCGCCGGGCGCACCGTGCTTGTCTCCGGCTCGACGGTGGTCATCGCGCTGGCTCCCGTGCTCATCGTCAACGACCCGATGATGCGTGACCTCGTGCTCGGCCCGATGGTGGCCGTCGCGGTCCTGGTCGCTGCGGCGCTGACGCTGCTGCCAGCCGTGCTCGCCGGGCTCGGCTCCCGGGTCAGTGCTCTCGCGCCGCCGCACTGGGGTCGGCCACCAAGGTGGCCCCGCCTAGGGGAGCGGCTCACCGCCTTCCTGCTGAACAGGCCGTTGATCGTGCTGGTGTCGGTGGCGGTCCCGCTCGCCGCCCTCTCGCTGTTCACCCTCCAGTTGCACACCGGTCTGGATTATGGGCTGAGTACGGTGCAGAACCGGCCGGCGGGACGTGCCGACACCGCCATCGCGGCTGCTTTCGGCCCTGGCGCTATTTCTCCCGTGCAGATCATCATCAGCGCCGGCGGAGCGCCGCTGTCTGGCCGTGACGTGCAGACCCTCGCCAAGCTCGACGCCAGATTGCGCAGCGACCCGCAGATCGGCGCTGTCGCCTCGCTGCCCGGCCTGCTCGGCGGGGCTCGCCCGGCCGAGCAGGCGCTCGCCGCCGCCCGCACCGACCGGAAGCTGGCCGCTAGGCTCAGCCCCATCGTCAACGTAGACGGCGGTAGCACGCTGACTGTGGTGACGATCACCCCGCGCGCGTCCTTCGACTCCGCCCGGGCGACCCAGCTAGTCGTCCACCTGCGCGCCGAGCTTCCCGTCGTGTTGCGCGGGTCCGGCCTGCATGCTCTGGTCGGGGGGGCCAGCGCGGCCATCGCCGACTTCAGCCACGAGATCAACGCTAAGACCCCTCTGGTGCTTGCTCTTATCCTCATCCTCGCCCTGCTGCTGCTCGGGGTGGCCTTCCGCAGCCCGCTGGTCGCCCTGGTCGGGCTGTGCGGCACCCTGCTCAGCGTCGGCGCCGCATACGGGCTGCTCGTGCTGGTGTTTCAGCGAGGTGGCGGCCAGGCTGTCTTCGGCTTTCACTCACCCGGTTTCATCCAGAGCTGGCTGCCGTTACTTCTGTTCGCCATCTTGACCGGGCTCTCGACCGACTACCAGGTCTTCCTGGTCAGCCGGGTCAAAGAGGAGTGGAACCACAGCGGCGACGCGGCCACCGCCGTCGTCGTGGGCTTGCGGCGAAGCGGACCCGTCATCCTCTCCGCCGCGACCATCATGGTCGTCGTTTTCGCCAGCTTCCTGCTCGCTAGCGAGCTTGAACTTAAGGAACTCGGCTTCGCCCTCGCCGCCGTCGTCCTCATCGACGCCGCACTCGTCCGGCGGTTGCTCGTCCCAGCCGCCCTGCGGCTGCTGGGCCGCCGCGCCTGGACGGGCAGGGCGCTTCACGGAACGGACCGCTGAAATGGCGCGAGGGCAGAAGACCGAGGCCGAGACGACATCACTCGACGAGTTGGGGCGGTGGATGTGGGAGACTACGACACTCGCTCTGGAGAACATGCGCACCACCTTCCGCGTCGAGATTCAGGTTCCGGTCGACGCCGAGCAATTCAGCGGAGTCAGCTCATCGCGCCGGTTCGAGCCCGCGGTGCAAGAGATCCGGGCATTTCGCGCTGAAATCCTTTACGCGGCCGGCCGCCGCCCCTTCTTTCGCAGTGCGAACGGCGGATTTGCCGACTCGGAAGAGGCAGATACGCACGCTTACCACATCACCTGCCGCGACAAGAGCGGCGGGCTTCTCGGATGCCTGCGGCTGGCCCGGCCCGACCTGCTGCGGTCCTCGGCGGTCGAGGCGCACCTGGGTCCGAAGCGGGCCGCTCGATTGGTCCGCGAGCTGGGCATCGACCGCACTCGGCTGCTGGAGGCCGGCCGGCTCGTGGTCGCGGCCGACCAACGTCGGCAGGGGGTCGCGGCGGCCATCCTGCTGACGGCCCTGGTCCTGGGGCGCTGGACTGGCCGCCCGGTCATCTGGGCGACCGCCGGCGAGCGTGACGGCCAGAATAGTTATTTCACCCGGTTCGGCTCGAGCGTGCTGCCGGGAAGTTCAAGGTATGTGCCCGTGTATGACGACACCGTCTGCGTGGTCACCCATGATCAGCGCCTCCTCGTCCCGCTGATCCAGCAGTGCATCGGCATGGCCGAGCGGGCGGTCCGCGGTGCCGATGACCAATTCTGAGGAAAAGGAGATCCAGATGGAAATCGTTCGGGAGAGATATGAGCCGCCCCTGGCGCCGACCCGCCGATCCTTCGAGGCGGAACCGGGGGTACAGCGTCTCCTGGCCGCCGACTGCCCGCCCGATCTGGTCCGCCTCTTCATGCTGCGGTATAGCGCGCACGGGGTCCGGATGACGGAGCAGGTGGAGTCGTGGATTCATCGCGCCGGGGACCGCTGCACCGAGCTGGGCCGGACGGAACTCGGGCACGCGCTGCGCTCACACGCTCGCAGCGAGGGGGGTCACGAGAAGCTGATGGAGAATGACGCCCGGCTGCTAGCCGACGAGTGGAACCGCACGCGCCGGCCGCATATCGATGCGGAGACGATACTGCGCAGTACCCCGCTGTACTCCACCCGCAAGTACGTCCAGCTGCACGAGGAAGTGATCGCCGGACCGCGGCCGTACTGCCAGGTGGCCATCGAGTACGAGATTGAGCGGCTATCGGTGGTCCTGGGGCCAGCCATCGTCGCCAGGTGCGCGGCCGCGCTGGGCGGCGATGGCTACAGCTTCCTCGCTGAGCATGTCGAACTGGACAAGGGGCACACTGCCTTCAACGAACGGCAGCTCGGGTTGCTGCTGGAGCAAGATGACGCAGACCTTGTCCCGCTCGTAGAGACCGGGCGGGAGGCCCTGAACTGCTATCTGGCGTTCGTCGCCGAATGCGCGGAACTGGCCGAAGCCGATCTGGCGCGGCTTCAGCTGGCCTGAGCGAACCTGGCACGTCGACGGGCCGGTCGAGCTATCGCGTTGCCTGCCCGGGGGCGGCCGCGGGAGAGACCAAGCATGCTGACAAATCTTTGGACGATCTTCTTCCTCGCGTTGCGGGAGTTGCGGGACGGTGACGATCGCGCCCGGACTCCCGAGCCCATGGTGATTGACGACCGTGCGGCGGTCCGGCGGTTCAGCGAAGGGGGCGCCACCCAGGCGGCCATGCGCAGCGTTTACGACTTCAATGCCAGGGCTCTGAGCGCGCTGATCCCCGAAGGCGGACGTCTGCTGGATCTGGGGGTGGGAGCCGGGCAAGCCCTCGCTTACCTGCTGCATCGGCGCCCGGACATCACCGCGATCGGCCTCGACCTCTCCTCCCCCATGCTGGCCGCGGCAGAGAATACGCTCGCGCAGCAGGGGCTGGCGAGCCGGGTCTGCCTGACCAGGGCCGACATTGCTGAAATACCGCCCGCCGTGGCATCCGAACCGGTCGACGCGATCTCGTGCCTATGGACGCTGCATCAGCTCCCCGACGCCGAGGTCCTGACCGCCGCCCTACGGCAGATTGGCGCGCTGCGAGATCGGCATGGCGCGGCCGTCTGGCTGCTGGACTTTCAGCGGCTGGCTAGCCCCCGGACTTTTCCGGACCTGCTAACGGCCACCGAGCCAGGCTACCCGGGGCTGCTGCGCGAGGATGCGATCGCCAGCGAGGCCGCTGCGTTCCGCGCCGCCGAACTGCGGGGGTACCTTGACACGGTCGGCCTCGGTGACCTGAGCCAACGCCGAACCTGGCCGTTGCGGCTGATGCAGGCGTGGTGGGCCTCGGCCCGGCACGCGGCTCCGGGTCATGCCCGGCCCTGGACGGAGGTTCCTCTGGACCCCGCGACCAGAAGGCAGGCTGCCCTGCTCCGGCGGGCCTTCGGCACCTCGGGCTTACCGCGGCCGATCCGGCCACCGGTTCGTGGCTAGGCGGACGGGCCCCGGCCGGCAGGTGGCGTGGTCATGACTGGAGCGCGGCCCCGGTTCCGGGCGCCTGGGTTTGCCGCCAGGTCACGGTGATGTGGTCGCGCCGGCCAAATCTTTCGATGTGGCCGGTGAGGATCTCCCGAACGTGCTGCAGGTTGTCCTCGTCGGCGGCTTCGGCCCGCAGGGTCAGGGCGGCCGGGGTGGCCTGCAGGGTGCACCGGCCCCAGCCGAAGTCGATCATGCCATCGGTGTCGGAATACTCGATCCGTGCTTTCGCGGCGGGGTTTGACCCGCTGGGGGCGCCCCCATGCCGGGCCGCGGCGGCCATATGACGGGCCGCGAGGCCAGTCATATGGCGGCCCTGGTTAGTGAAGTGCCGGCATGCCTGGACGAGGTACCGGCTCGCGCGGTCTGTCTCGATACGAGCTTCGGCGGTCAGCATAGCGTTCCCTTCCGGTTCGGTTATCGAGAGCGAGAACGGCTCCGTTGGCCGCACGGGGCTATTTGTGAGACACATTGTCTATGAACAATCATACTGTCAGCATGTCGACAATGCTGCACCAAGGGCTCGGGAAAATGTGTCGTGCCCATGAGCGAGGGGGCCGCCTGACGGCCGGGTGGGACGGAGGGCTAGGCAGTGGTGCGGGCCGCGCGGGGGTCTGACGGGTCTGGCCGCAGGCCGGCGACGATGACGGTGACGAGGCGCTGGACCGCGGCCTCGGCGGGCATGGCGCCGGCGGCCTGGAGCGCGTGCAGGCAGTAGCCGGCGAGTTCGCTGGGCGCGATGTCGTCCCGCACCTCGCCGGCCTGCGCGGCCTCGGTCAGCAGGTCCTCGATGAACTCGCTGAGATGCTGCCGGGCCCGGGCGACGTGCTCTCCGCGGTGCAGGAGAGCCTCGAGATCGTTGCCGTGGTGCCCGTGGGAGATCAGCGCGTAGGCCTGGAGCACCGTCGCGAGTCGCTCGCCGGCGGTGCCGGGCTGGTTGCGGAGGCTGGACAGATAGTGCAGGTGCTGGGTGATCTGGCGCTCATGCCAGGCCACCAGGATCGACTCGACATCGGAGAAGTACTTATAGAGCGTCGCCCGCCCGATGCCGGTCTCCTCGGCGATCTGCGACATCGTCACGGACAGCAGCCCGCGACCGTCCACCAGCGCCGCCGTGGTGTCCAGAATCGCGTCTCGCACCTCCCGGCGGTGCGTCTCGATCGTCTCGGTCCACAACCTCGGCACGACGTCATCATACAGCCCATCCCGCATGCAGCCTACGCGCGAGACGACTTGCCTAGACGGCGTCACTGTGTCTGATAAACTCCTGCCGTCACGGACACCCGGGTGACACCCGCACAGAAGAGGACACCACGATGGCTGACACGCCTACCTACCCCGACAACAGCACCAGCGACGACACCGGCGCCCACTATGACGACACCCCCGCCACCCGGCGCCCCCGCTGGAAAATTGCCCTCATCTGGGCCATCGTCGTCGGCCTGCTCCTGCTCATGGTGATCCTGCATCTCACCGGCACCGTCGGCCGCGGCACCGGCGTTTAGCGCACCGTGCCCAGCAGCCAAGCATTGGAGAGCCACCGATGATCGAGGCAACCGGCCTCAGTAAGCGCTACGGCGCCACTGTGGCCGTTGACAACCTTTCGTTCAGCGTGCCATCCGGGCAGGTAACGGGCTTTCTTGGCCCGAACGGGGCCGGGAAGTCGACCACGATGCGGCTGATTCTCGGTCTCGACGCGCCGACGTCAGGGTCGGTGACCGTGAGCGGGAGGGCTTATCGGTCCTATCGCCGTCCGTTGTTCGAGGTGGGAGCGCTGCTCGAGGCTAAGGCGTTCAACGGCGGCCGCAGCGCCTACAACCACCTCCTCAGCCTTGCGCTCAGCAACGGGATCGGCCGGGCCCGGGTCGACAAGGTGCTCGAGGTGGTGGGATTGAAGGCCGTCGCCGGCAAGCTTGCGGGCGGCTTCTCGCTCGGAATGTCGCAGCGCCTAGGGATTGCCGCCGCGCTGCTCGGGGATCCGCCCGTGCTGATGTTCGACGAGCCGGTCAACGGCCTCGACCCCGACGGCGTCCTATGGATCCGCAACCTGCTGAAGTCGCTGGCCGCCGAGGGTCGCACTGTCTTCCTGTCGAGTCACCTGATGACCGAGATGTCACTGACCGCCGACCGGCTGATCATCATCGGGCGTGGACACCTCATCGCGCAGACCACGGTCGATGACTTCCTCAGCGAGGGAGCTGGCAGCTTCGTGCGGGTCCGCTCGCCCCAGGCTGACTCGCTTGCGGCGCTGCTCAAGGCCCAGAACGCCGTGGTCGCCCGCCAGGGTGACGACACGCTCAGCATCACCGGCGCCACTCCAGATGCCATCGGCGAGGTCGCCAGGGCGAACGGGTTCGCCCTGCAGGAACTCTCGACGCACCAGGCGACGCTAGAGGAGAGGTACATGGAACTCACCAAGGATTCTGTCGACTTCCGCACGACCGGGAACGCGCTCGTCCCGGGCCGGAGCTGAGGTCGGCTATGAGCACCACGACCGCTCCGCGGGCCTCCTACAGCCCGCTATCGCGTTTCACCGACATCGTCCGGTCGGAGTTCTGCAAGTTCCGCACGGTCCGCTCGACCCGCTGGGCGATCCTCGCGGGCGTGGGTTTCAACATCATCGCGGCCGTGCTGCTGGGCATCTTCCTTCCCCGGGCGCTCGGAACCCACGATCAGGCGACCATCGATTCGACCCGGCTCAGTCTCGGCGGCACGCACATATCTCAGGTTGCTTTCGGCCTGCTGGGAGTGCTGGTCATCACGAGTGAATATGGCTCGGGCATGATTCGGGCCACCCTCAGCGCGGTGCCGCAGCGCCGGTCCATGCTCGCGGCCAAGGCGATGGTGCTGACCGTGGCCGCACTCGTCATCGGGCTTGTCTCGACCTTCGTGGCCTACTTCGCCTTCCAGCTGTTCCTCCCCTCCGGGAGCCTCATGCGGACCTCGCTCAGTGATCCCGGGGTTCTGCGGGCCGTGGCCGGAGCCGGTCTCTACCTTGGAGTAATCGCGCTATTCGGCTTTGGCCTCGGCGCGATTCTCCGTTTCAGCGCCGGCGCGGTCGCAGTGCTCCTGGGCCTGCTCTTCGTGCCTCCGCTCATCCTGTCGCTGCTGCCGCAGTCCTGGCAGAACACGGTCGGCGGATACTTCCCGCTGGAGGCGGGCTTCTCGATGATCTCGGTGCAGCACGTCCCGAACACCCTGCAGCCTTGGGCCGGGTTCGGCGTGCTCTGCCTTTACGCGTTGGTCGCCGTCTGGGCTGGCTTCTTCCTCATCAACCACCGCGACGCCTGACCGAGCGGGGAGGGCAGCACGAGCGAGAGGAGCGGCATGGCGACGACGATGTATGCGGTGACGGGAATGACGTGCGAGCACTGCGTGCACGCGGTCACCGAGGAACTGACCCGGCTGGGCGGCGTGCGCGAGGTGACGGTCTGTCTTGTCCCCGGCGGGAAGTCCGCGGTGACCGTGACTAGCGCTGCGCCCCTGGGCGACCATGCGGTCGCCATGGCGCTCGACGAGGCGGGCCACTATCAGCTGGCAGGAGCCTGATCACCTTAGGAGAGCTGGAGGAGCAAGCAGATGAGCACGGCCACTACGGGCCAGGCGGCGGCCGGACCGGGCGGCGGCGACCGGCGCAGCGTTGATCTGGAAATCGGCGGCATGACCTGCGCTTCCTGCGCAGCGAGGATCGAGAAGCGACTCAACCGCCTGGACGGGGTCACCGCAACGGTCAATTTCGGCACCGAGCAGGCCCGGGTGAGCTTCCCCCGAGCCATTACCCCCGAGGATCTGGTCGCCGTCGTGGAGCAGACCGGCTATTCGGCGGCGCTACCGGCTCCTACGCGATCCGGGCCAGGGAGCGGCGCCCGGCCGGAGGGGCAGCAGGACGAAGCGGTGTCGCTGCGGCAGCGGCTGCTGGTGTCGCTGGTGCTGGCGGTGCCGGTGGTAGTGCTGGCTATGGTGCCGGTGCTGCAGTTCCCGAACTGGCAGTGGTTGTCGCTGGCCCTCGCATCACCAGTGGCGGTATGGGGGGCATGGCCGTTTCACCGCGCTGCGTACGCCAATGCCCGCCACCGTGCGGCGACCATGGACACCCTCATCTCCGTCGGGGTCGGCGCCGCGTACCTGTGGTCGTTATACGTGCTGTTTGTCGGCACCGCCGGACGGGTCGGCCTGCACACGACCTTCACCGTGCTGGCCCGCAGCCCCAGCACGAACTCGACCTACCTCGATGTGGCGGCAGGTGTGACGGTGCTGATCCTCACTGGGCGTTATCTGGAGGTTCGCGCCAAGCGGCGGTCGGGAGCGGCGCTGCAGGCGCTGCTGTCGATGGGGGCCAAGGACGTCGCGGTGCTGCGCAATGGGGCCGAGGTGCGGGTCGGCGTAGCGGAGCTCGCGGCCGGTGAGCTGTTCGTGGTCCGGCCGGGAGAGAAGATTGCGGCCGATGGCGTGGTCGAGTCCGGCAGTTCCGCGGTGGATGCCTCCCTGCTCACGGGTGAGCCGGTGCCGGTGGAGGTCACCGTGGGGGATGCGGTGACCGGCGGATGCGTGAACTCCAGCGGCCGGCTGGTGGTCCGCGCGACACAGGTCGGGGGCGCCACCCGGCTGGCCCAGATGGGCCGCCTGGTGACCGAAGCCCAGAGCGGCAAGGCCCCGGTCCAGCGCCTCGCTGACCGGGTCTCCGCGGTCTTCGTGCCGGTGATATTCGGCATCGCCATCGTGACGCTCCTGGCCTGGCTTGCGGCCGGCCAGCCGGCCGTCACTGCGTTCACCGCCGCGGTCGCGGTGTTGATCATTGCCTGCCCGTGCGCTCTGGGCCTGGCCACGCCGACGGCGCTGCTGGTCGGCACGGGCCGGGGGGCCCAGCTCGGCATCCTGATCAAGGGACCGGAGATGCTGGAGTCCACCCGCACCATCGACACCGTCGTGCTCGACAAGACCGGCACCGTCACCGTCGGCCGGATGAGCCTGGTGGCCGCGGTCGCCAGGCCTGGCGAGGACGCCAGCGAGCTGCTGCGCCTGGCCGGCGCGCTCGAGTACGCTTCCGAGCACCCGGTCGCGGTGGCGATCGCCACCGCCGCCGCCAAGCGGCTCGGCGGCCCACTGCCCGTGGCCGAGAGCTTCACCAGCTATCCGGGACTCGGCGTCTCCGGCGTCGTCCGGGGGCGCGAATTGGTGGTCGGCCGGCGCAGCTGGCTGGAATCCACGTGGACTCAGCCGGTCCCGCTCATGCTGGCCGCGCGGGCCGAGGAAGCCGAGGCTGCGGGCCAGACGGTGATCGTTGGCAGCTGGGACGGGCAGGTCCGGGGAATCCTCGTGGTCGCCGACACCATCAAGCCGACCTCAGCCGCAGCGATCGCGCGCCTGCGCGGCCTTGGCTTGTCGACGGTGCTGCTGACCGGCGACAACGCCCGCGCCGCCGCGGCGGTCGCCGCGGCCGTCGGTATCGACGAGGTCATCGCCGGGGTACTGCCCGCTGGCAAGGTCGATGCGGTGAAGCAACTGCAGGACTCCGGGCGGGTGGTGGCGATGGCCGGGGACGGCGTGAACGATGCTGCTGCCCTCGCCCAGGCCGATCTGGGCCTGGCCATGGGGACCGGCGCTGACGCTGCTATTGAGGCCAGCGACCTGACGCTGGTCCGCAGCGACCTGCTCGCGGTGGTGGACGCGATCCGCCTTTCCCGGCGCACCCTGCGCACCATCAAGGGCAATCTGTTCTGGGCCTTCGCCTACAACGTGGCTGCGGTCCCGCTGGCGGCGCTGGGCTTCCTCAACCCGCTGATCTCGGGGGCCGCGATGGCCTTCAGCTCAGTGTTCGTGGTGTCCAACAGCCTGCGGCTGCGTCGGTTCCGCCCCGACCGGGGTCCGCGGAACCACGGCCTGACCGGTTGACAAGTAATTCACCACCTGTAGAATTCAACTTCCGATGAATTATCGCCAGGCGAGCATGCTTCGCCCCTGCGGAGGAGGCGCGCCGATGTGGGCCATGATCGTGAAAGAGTTCCGGCAGATGCGCCGAGACCGGCGAACCCTCGCGATGATGATCGTGCTGCCGGTGCTCCTGTTAGTGGTGTTCGGCTACGCGGCCAGTTTCGACGTGTCCGCCATCCCCACGGTGGTGGCCGGACCGCTGGCGGCCAAGGTGTCCCCGCCAGCGCAGTTCCACGTGCTGGCGAGGAATAAAGCTGAGGGCGTCGCCTGGGCGCAGACCCAGCTGCGTAATGGCAAGGCAGCCGTCGCGGTAGTGACCACGGCCGGGAAGCCGGTGGTGCTCATCGACGGCAGCCAGCTGTTCGTCGCACACGCTGCCCTGGCGGCCCTGGGCGGCACCGCGCCCGGCTCGGGCGGCAAAACGGCCACGCCGGGGGGCCGCAGGCCGGTGGTGCGAATCCTCTATAACCCGGCACTGAAGTCGTCCTTCATCATGATCCCCGGCCTGGCGGGCGTCGTGCTGGTCTTTATCGGCATCGTCATCACCAGCCTCGGGGTGGTGCGCGAGCGGGAGAGCGGGACCCTGGAACAACTCGCGGTGATGCCGTTGCGCCCGCGGGATGTATTCCTGGGCAAGATCGTGCCTTACTTCGCGGTGGCCGCCGTGGACCTGGCCATTGTGCTGGCCGTGGGCGTCGCGATCTTCGGTGTCCCGTTCCGTGGCTCAGTGCCGGTATTCGCGCTGGGCGCGCTACTGTTCCTGTTCGTCACGCTCGGCCTCGGGGTGCTGATCTCCAGCGTGTCGGAGAACCAGGGCCAGGCCATCCAGCTGGCGGTGATGTGCACGCTGCCGCAGATACTGCTGTCCGGGCTGATCTTCCCACTGTCCTCGATCGGGGCCGGAGTCCGCTGGATCTCTTACATCCTGCCGCTGACCTACTTCAACGAGATTTCCCGGGGCGTGATGCTGCGGGCCGAGCCCATCGGGTCGCTCTGGCGGCCCTTCGTGCTCCTGGCCCTGCTCGGCGCGGTGGTGGTGAGCCTGGCGATACTGCGCTTCCGCAGCTACCTCTCGCCGGCCGGCCCGGCCGCGACAGGCCCGGCCGCGACGAACTCGGCGGAGTCACGGTGAGCAGTCCGCCCGTGGGCGCTGAGGGCTGGGGAGCCACCGGAGTCTGCGTTCGATATGGAAAGCGGCTTGCCCTTGATCAGGTGACCTTCCCCATATCGTCCGGCCAGATGAGCGCGGTGGTCGGCGGCGATGGCGCCGGGCGCACCACCCTGCTGCGATGCCTGAGTGGCGCGATGGCGGTCAGCGAGGGCGTGGTACGTCGGCCCGCGCAGCGCCAGATCGGATACCTGCCCGCGGGTTCGGGCACCTATCCGGACCTGACCGTGGCCGAGAACCTGGCTTTCCGGGCGGCCGCGTACCAGATCCCGGCAGCGGAGGCCGACGAGCGCATCGTCGGCTACCTGAACCGGGCGGGCCTGCTGGCGGTGCGGGACCGGCTGGCCGGGCGGCTGTCGGGCGGAATGCGTCAGAAACTGGGCGTGATCGCCGCCATGCTGCACCGCCCTGCCCTGCTGGTGCTGGACGAGCCGACGACCGGGGTGGACCCGGTCAGCCGGGCAGATTTGTGGTCGCTGATTGCGCACGCGACGGCCGAGGGCGTGGCGGTGGTGATCGCGACCAGTTACCTCGACGAAGCTGAACGTGCTTCTCGCGTGCTCGTCCTCGACGCGGGGCGAGCGATCGGCGCGGGCACGCCGGGCCAGATCGTGGCCGCGATGCCCGGCCGTCTGCGGGCGAGCGATGCGCGGCCGGAAGGCGCGGCGGGGCTTCGGTCCTGGCGACGCGACGGTGGCTGGCGGGTCTGGGATCCGGATGAAGGGCCGGCTGGGCCGCGCGGGTCTGGTCAGGCCGCCGGGTCTGGCCGGCCCGTCGATCCGGACCTACAGGACGCGGTCACGGTCGCGATCCTGGCCCGGGAACTCGCCGGGCGCGAGGAGCAGCCGGCTGCGCGCAAAGGAGTGCAGCGATGACCGAGACGCTCGCGGAGTGCGTGGCGGTCAGCCGCCGGTTCGGTCGCTTCGTCGCCGTAGCCGAGGTCGACCTGATCCTGCGCCGCGGCGAGGTGGTCGGCCTGCTCGGCGCCAACGGGGCCGGGAAGACCACCCTGATCAGGATGCTCCTGGGGTTGCTGCCTGCGTCTGCCGGGGTGGTGCAGGTGTTCGGCGGATCTCCCTCGCGCCAGGCCCGGCGGCGCATCGGGTACGTTCCGCAGAGTCTGGGTCTTTACGACGATCTCACGGCCGGCGAGAACCTGGCCTTCTCGGCAGCTGTGTTCGGCCGTGGCACGCAGGCCAGCCTGCCGGACTGGCTGCGCCCGTACGCCCGGGTCCCGGTCGGCGGCCTGCCACTCGGCGTGCAGCGGCGGGTCGCCTTCCACGAGGCACTGGAGCACCGCCCGGAGCTGCTCATTCTGGACGAGCCGACGTCCGGCGTCGACCCGCTGGCCCGGGCGCGGCTCTGGGATACCATTGCCGGCGCCGTCGGCGCCGGCGCCGGCGCGCTGGTCACCACGCACTACATGGACGAAGCAGGGGAGTGCGATAGGCTCGTGATCATGGCTGAGGGCCGGGTAGTGGCCATGGGCACGGCGCGCGAGATCACTGGGGACGCCCAGGTGAGCGTGGTGGAGGCCGACCCGTTGGCGGCCGCGTATGGCGCGCTAGAGGCCGCTGGCTTCCCTGCTGCACTGGCCGGCCGGACGCTGCGGGTACCAGCCGTGAGTCCGGCCGACGTCCGGCGGGCGCTTGGCTCGCTGGCCGCGCGGGTCAGCGAGGCACCAGTCACCCTCGAAGAGCGCTTCTTCCAGCTCACCGTCTCGGATAACCGGGCTCAAGCAGCCGGGTGAGGCGCCAGATGGGGCGCACGGGGCGGCGCAGCGGTGACAGCGGTACCCGGGAAGCGATCCTAGCCGCCGGGCGGAGAAGGTTCGCTGACTATGGGTACGACAGAGCCACCATTCGCGGCATTGCCGCGGATGCCGACGTAGATCCAGCCCTGATACATCACTTCTTCGGTACCAAAGAGCACTTGTTCGCCGCGGCGATGCGGCTGCCCGTGGTGCCCGGCGACCTGATCACCGCGGCGCTCGCCACGGATGCCCTGGATCCGGAAAAGAGCCTGGGGGAGCATCTGGTCCGGGCGATACTCAGGGCCTGGGATGTCGGCGAGATCGGAGACACCTTCCTGGGGCTGCTGCGCTCGGCGGCCACGAGTGAGCAGGCGCTGGCGATGCTCCGGGAGTTCGTGACTGAGACCATTGTGGGTCGGCTGTCCGCTGGGGCGAAAGCGGCGAATCCGGCGGAGGCCCAGTACCGGGCGGCCCTGGTGGCCAGCCAGGTGCTGGCCCTCGGGCTGACCCGATATGTGCTGAGGCTGGAACCGCTGGCCGCCGCCAGCCAGGACGAACTGGTCGCGGCCATCGGGCCGACGCTTGACCGATACCTCACCGGCGACCTGGGCTGACAGCCAGCCACGTCAGCCGGCTGATCAGCTGATGCCGCGGATGGCCCGGCAGCCGGTCGACCCAGCCCGCGGCCCGGCGCGGCGCGGCGGGTCCCGTGGCGGCATAACCTTGCGCGAGGCGCAGGTGCCCCACCCTCGAGGTGAGGCCGCGGTTCCTGGCTGGGCCAGAGTGCGCCGCCGTTACAGAGCTGCTGAGGGAGACGCGAGAGTATGAGCATCGATAAGCCCGAGATCGACTTCCCCGGTGGCGAGCCGCCGGCCGAACTGGAGATCACCGATCTCTGGGAGGGTGACGGCGCGGTGGCCACCGCGGGGGACACGGTCAAGGTCCACTACGTCGGGGTCGCGTACTCCACGGGCGAGGAGTTCGACGCTAGCTGGAGCCGAGGCGATCCGCTGGAGTTCCGGCTCGGCGGCGGGCAGGTCATCGCCGGCTGGGACCGGGGCGTGCAGGGCATGAAGGTCGGCGGCCGCCGACAGCTGATCATTCCGCCGGATCTGGCCTACGGAGACCGGGGCGCCGGACGCGCGATCGCGCCGGGCGAGACCCTCATCTTCGTGTGCGACCTGGTCTCGACCTGACGGGCATTAGGGCTTGCGGGCGACGCCTCCGTACACCGAGACAGCGGCGTCGCCCGGCCGGATCGCCTGGCGGGTGTCGCCGAGGTCGGGGCGCCAGCCGGGCAGCGATACCACGCCGGGGTCGATGAGATCCAGGCCGGCGAAGAACTGTTCGATCTGCGGCCGGGAGCGGACCTGCATACTCACCCCGCTGCGCCGGTAGACCGCGGCGACCCCTTCCCACGCGGCCGCGTCGAAGTCGCCCGTGAGATGTGACAGCGCAAGGTAGCTGCCGGAAGGCAGCGCGGCGAGCAGCCGGCTGGCCAGGTCATAGGGGTGGTCGGCGTCGGGGACGAAATGCATGATGGCGATCAGCAGCAGCGCGACCGGCCGACTCAGGTCCAGGGTCTGCCGCAGGCCGGGGGAGCTGAGAATCGCGTCGACGTCGCGCAGGTCGGCATCGAGGTAGGTCGTCAGGCCCGCGGGAGCGCTGGTGAGCAGGGCGCGGGCATGCGCGAGCACGATCGGGTCGTTGTCGACATACACGATTCGCGCCTGCGGCTCGATCTCCTGGGCGATCTCGTGCACGTTGGGGGAGGTCGGGATGCCGGTGCCGATGTCGAGGAACTGGCTGATGTGCGCCTCGCGGGAGAGATACCGCACCGCGCGGCGCAGGAAGGCCCGGTTTTCCCGCGGCGGGATCCGTGAGTTGGGGTTGGCCTTCAGGCCCGCTTCGGCCGCGGCCCGGTCGGCGGCGTAGTTGTCCTTGCCGCCGAGCAGGTAGTCATAGACCCGCGCCGGGTGCGGCCTGCCGGTCTGCAAGTCAACCGGCTGGCGGCCCTGGTCCGCCTCGTCCATGTTCATCCAGCCCGTTTCGGCCATGCCAACTCCACCATTCGTGAGCAGCGGAATATTTCCGCCCGGATCCCCCCGGCCGCATGATATGCCCGCGCCGATCCGGCCCGCGCACCCCGGCGGCCGGCCTGCTCCCCGCCATCAAGGCCGCCCGCCTGTCACCCACCCAGGCCCTCTGGAGCATCTGACACCACCCCCCGCCGGTGACGGCCCCCCGGCGCCTGGCTGGCCGCTTGCACCCAGCTGGAGAGCTGATCACCGACGGGGCGGCGCCGGCCGCGGTGCGAGTACGGGCAAAATGGCAGACATGACAAGCGCGCGCCAGGCCCCGCCGGCTCCCCCGGCGGAGTCGGTGCTGGAGGCGGTCCTGGAGCGCGTGACCTACGCGAACGAGGAGACGGGTTACACGATCGCCCGGGTGGCGACCGAGCGCAGTGGCCCGGATCTGCTGACCGTGGTGGGACCGCTGCTGGGCGCCCAGGTCGGCGAGAGCCTGCGGCTGACTGGCCGGTGGAGCTCGCATCCCCGGTACGGCAAGCAGTTCGAGGTCCGGTCCTACACGACCGTGCTGCCCGCCACCATTCAGGGCATTCGCCGCTACCTCGGCTCGGGGATGATCAAGGGCATCGGCCCGGTGATGGCCGAGCGGATGGTCGATCACTTCGGGGTAGACATCCTGCGGGTTATCGAGGAGGAGCCGGGACGACTCGTCGAGGTGCCGGGCGTCGGGCCCAAGCGCACCAAGCGCGTCGCCGACGCCTGGGAGGAACAGAAGGCGATCAAGGAAGTGATGGTCTTCCTCCAGGGTGTGGGGGTGTCGACCTCGCTGGCCGTGCGCATCTACAAGAAGTACCAGGACGGGGCCATCGGCGTCGTGCGCAACGAGCCGTACCGGCTGGCCGCCGACGTGTGGGGCATCGGCTTCAAGACCGCCGACACGATCGCCCAGGCGGTCGGCATCCCGCACGACAGCCCGGAACGAATCAAGGCCGGCCTGCAGCACACCTTGTCGGAGGCGACCGATGATGGCCACTGCTTCCTGCCGGCACTCAGCCTGATCACTGAGGCCGCGAAAATCCTCGACGTGGGCCGGGAGCTGATCACGCCGTGCCTAGACGAGCTGGTGGTCGCGGAAGGGGTCGTCCGCGAGGCAGTTCCGCTCGGCGACAACGAGGTGTCGGCGGTATACCTGGTGCCCTTCCATCGCGCCGAGCGTTCTCTCGCCTCCGGGCTGCTGGACCTGCTGCACGCCGGGCAGGACCGGATGGCGGCGTTTCAGCGAGTGGACTGGGAGCAGGCGCTGACCTGGCTGCGCGGCCGGACCGGTACTGAGCTGGCGCCCGAGCAGGAGGAGGCGGTCCGGCTCGCGCTGACCGAGCGGGTCGCGGTGCTGACCGGCGGGCCCGGCTGCGGTAAGAGCTTCACGGTCCGCTCGATCGTGGAGCTGGCCAAGGCCAGGAAAGCAAAGGTCGTGCTGGTCGCGCCGACTGGTCGCGCCGCCAAGCGGCTGGCGGAGCTCACCGGGCACGAGGCGGCCACCGTGCACCGGCTGCTGCAGCTTCAGCCAGGCGGTGACGCGAAGTACGACCGGGACAATCCGCTGGACGCCGACCTGGTCGTGGTGGACGAGTCCTCCATGATCGACCTGATCCTGGCCAACAAGCTCGTCAAGGCCGTGCCGCGGGGCGCCCACCTGCTCCTGGTCGGTGACGTGGACCAGCTCCCGTCGGTCGGCGCCGGCGAGGTGCTGCGCGATCTGCTCGCCGCCTCCGACGTGATCCCCCGGGTCCGCCTGACCAAGATCTTCCGGCAGGCTCAGCAGTCCGGCATCGTGGTCAACGCGCACCGGGTCAATGCCGGAACGCCGCCCACGCTGCGCGGCTTCCCGGACTTCTTCTGGTTTACCTGCGAGGACACCGAGGAGACGGCCGCGCTGACGGTGGACATCGTGGCGCGGCGCATCCCGCGTCGCTTCGGCCTGGACCCGCGCCGCGACGTCCAGGTGCTGACCCCGATGCACCGCGGGCCGGCCGGCGCGGGCAACCTGAACGTCCTCCTGCAGCAGACGCTCACCCCGCATGCGGAAGGCCAGCCCGAGCGCCGCTACGGCGGCCGCGTGTTCCGGGTCGGGGACAAGGTGACGCAGCTGCGGAACAACTACGACAAGGGCGCCGCCGGCGTCTTCAACGGCACCATCGGCGTGGTGTCCGGGATGTCCCTGGAGGACAGCAAGCTGACCGTGCTCACCGACGAAGACGAGAGCATCGACTATGCCTTCGACGAGCTCGACGAGCTCGCGCACGCCTACGCCGCTACCATTCACCGTTCGCAGGGCAGCGAATACCCGGCGGTGGTCATCCCGCTCACCACCAGCTCGTGGATGATGCTGCAGCGCAACCTGCTCTACACCGCGATCACCCGCGCCAAGCGGCTAGTGGTCCTGGCGGGCTCCCGGCGGGCGCTAGCCGTCGCGGTGCGTACCTCGGGGGCCGGCCGCCGCCACACCAGCCTCACCCATCGGCTGGATGCTCCGCGGCTGGATGCTCCGCGGCTGGATGCTCCGCGGCTGGATGCTCCGCGGCTTCTCCCGGCGGCACCTGGGCCAGACCCACGAGCAGATCATTCAGGCGGCTGACGAACTCCGCCGGCTCGTCGATGCGCGCGCCCAGGGTGAGCACCGCCTGGTTATACAGGACGTGGGCCCAGTCGGCCAGGTGCGGGTCGTTCAGGTCGCGGTTCATCCGTTCCACCAGCGGGTGCTGCGGGTTGAGCTCCAGCACTGCCTGGCTGGGCACCCCCGAGCCGCGGAGCCGGCGCGCCAGGTTGACGTCGATTTCCGGCTCGTTGGCCACGAGGCAGGCCGGGGAGGTAGTGAGGCGGCTGCTCACTCGCACGTCCCAGACCTTGCCAGCCAGGATGGCCTTGAGCTGGCCCAGCAGGGCCGCGTAGTCGGTGGCGGCCTGCTCCTTGGCCTGCTGCTCGGCCTCGTCGTCCAGCGCGCCCAGGTCGGACGCGCCCTGCGCGACCGACTGCAGTGACTTGCCGTCGAAGTCGTGCAGGCTCGTCACGACCCAGTTGTCGACGCCGTCGCCGAGCAGCAGGACCTCGATGCCCTTCTTGCGGAAGGCCTCCAGGTGCGGGCTGGTGGTGGCGGCGGCCAGGGTCGGGCCGAGCAGGTAGTAGATCTTGTCCTGAGCCTCCTTCATCCGCGCGACGTAGTCGCTGAGCGAGACGTCGGGGTCCGAGGTGCCGGAGCCGGTCGAGTGGAAGCGCAGGAGCCGGGCGATGTCCTCCCGGTTGGAGTAGTCGTCGGCGATCCCCTCCTTGAGGACAGTGCCGAACTCCTTCCAGAAGGTGGCATATTTCTCGGGCTCGTTCTCCGCCAGCTCCGCGAGCAGCTTGAGCACCTTCTTGACGGCACTGGTGCGGATGTGGTCGACCACCCGGCTGCCTTGCAGCAGTTCCCGGGAGATATTCAGGGGCAGGTCACCAGAGTCGATCACCCCGCGCACGAACCTCAGGTACCGGGGCAGGAGTTGCCCGGTGTCCTCCATGATGAAGACCCGCCGCACGTGCAGCCGGACACCCTGCCTCGAGTCGGGCATCCACAGGTCGTAGGGGGCCCGGGCGGGGATGAACAGGAGCAGCGTGTACTCGTACGTCCCCTCCATCTTGGCGTGCAGGTAGCCGAGCGGATCGGTGAAGTCGCTGGCGATGTGCCGGTAGAACTCGTGGTAGTCGCTGTCGCTGAGCTCGGACTTCGGGCGCGCCCACAGTGCCGAGGCCTGGTTCACCCGCGACTCGCCGGCCGGCGCGTCAGTGTCGCCGGTCCCGTCGGCGGTTTTCGCGGTCGGCATCAGGATCGGCTGGCTGATGTGGTCGGAGTACTTGCCGATGATCGAGCGCAGCCGGTAGTCATTCAGCAGGTCGTCCTCGCCCTCGCGCAACTGCAGCACGACGGTGGTGCCGCGGGCCGGCCGGTCGATCCGCTCGAGGGTGTACTCGCCCTTGCCGTCGGATTCCCAGCGGACCCCGTCACCGGCCGGCAGCCCGGCGCGGCGGGTGGTCAGGATCACCCGCTCGGCCACGATGAACGCGGAGTAGAAGCCGACCCCGAACTGGCCGATCAGGGTGGCGTCCTTGCGCTGGTCACCTGTCAGGGCACGCAGGAAGTCGCGGGTGCCAGACTTGGCGATGGTGCCGATGTGGTCGATGACCTCCGGCCGGCTCATGCCGATGCCGTTATCGGCGATGGTGATCGTGGCCGCGTCGGCGTCGTAACTAACCCGGATCTGCAGCGGGCCGTCATCCTCCTCGCCCAGCTCCGGCCGCGTGAACGTCTCGAAGCGCAGCCGGTCGATCGCATCGGAGGCGTTCGAGATCAGCTCCCGCAGGAAGATTTCCTTATTGCTGTACAGCGAGTGAACCATTAAGTCCAGAATCTGGACTACCTCAGCCTGAAAGCCGAATCGCTCCTGGTCAGTCTGCACGGTCATCGTGTGCCCTCGCCTCTCGTAGCACAACAAACCAATGGGCGTCGGCAGCTCCCGAAGCCGACGCGTCGCCCGTCCCAGGGCGTCGGCCCGTGCCGTCGTGGGTGCGGCTGCCCTTGGCGCGGCGTACGTCGGCGACGACACGTACTTGTGGGCGCTGATCGACATGCCCTGATTATAGGTATAGACCGTGACCGGCGGAAAGAGCGGGCTAACAGCCCGCCCCGCACGTCTCCAAACGCTCTTACGTGCCTGCTGAACGCCTTGACAATCTTTGCGAGGTCTTAAAGACGGTCTGCCTTTTCCGAGAATTGAGCTACCGCATACAGTTTTCTTAGAAACGAACCGCCAGGCATTTCGCTGACATTGGCTACATCCACAGTGTCCTTCCCCGAATGAGTTACCGGGAGGGCAGACTCTGCGCCGACCTCAGTGTAGATACGTAAACTTGCCTTGGCGGGAGCGAACCGCCCGGTGCTCCGCCAACCTGCAGCCCCCGCCAAGGACGCGAGCCCTGCACTGGACCCGCGCTGACCGCGACTACGAAGCCCTCCGCATCGGCATGCAAACCCACAACATTTTGTCGATCGGCGGCTCGGCCGGCTGACCCTGGCCGGGCTCGGCCTGTTCCTGGCCGGGATGGCCCAGACCCCGCAGCCCGGCTTCCTGTCCGCGTGGGTGTCCGCGCCGCGTTCCTGAGCGGCCGCCCATGGCTGATCCGCCCCGTGCTCAGCGCATTTATCATGCTATGTCTTGATATCTGGGTACTGATCGAGGATCTGGGGTTCCTCGGCGGGCTGGGCACCGATCCCAGGCGCCGTCGGCCAGGGCGTCTTCCAGGCGAACTTCAGATAACGGTCGTTCTGCGCGGCTGGGCGAGTGCGAGGTGGGCCATTCTGGTGTTTTCATGGATGCTGGGACACCTCACTGTTCGGGTCGAGTTGCCCGCTCATGAGTGCCACCGAGACGTTACGCTTACCGTGTCATTGTCTGAGCATCTGTCCCGGTGCTCGCTGGCCAATGTCGGGGGCGCTGAGCACGGCGAGCGGCAAGGAAGGCACACGTGGCCGGTAACGAGCCTGACGTCCGGTTCCCCCCCGGATCCGGCGACGGACAGGCGGCCGAGATTGACGTCAGCACGGCGCACATAGCCCGGGTCTACAACTACTGGCTGGGCGGCCAGGACAACTATGCCCCTGACCGGGAAGCGGCCGAGCAGGTGATCGCGGCGTATCCGACGATCCTGGCCAGTGTCCGCGCCCAGCGGCAGTTCCTGGGGCGCGCGGTGCACTACCTGGCGGCCGAGGCCGGCATCCGGCAGTTCCTCGACATTGGCACCGGCTTACCCTCGGCCGACAACACCCACGAGGTTGCTCAGCGGGCTGCGCCCGAGGCGCGGATCGTCTACGTGGACAGCGATCCGATCGTGCTCGCGCATGCTCGCGTCCTGCTGACCAGCAGCCTGGAGGGTATGACGGCCTACATGGACGAGGACCTGCGGGACGCCGGCAAGATTTTGCAGAAGGCGGCCGAAGTGCTCGACTTCGATCAGCCGGTCGCGGTGATGTTGGTGGGAGTCCTGCACTGCATTCCCGATGCGGAAAACCCAGTCGGGATGGTGGACCGACTGCTGGCCGCCGTCTCACCGGGCAGCCACCTGGTGATCGCCCATCCGGCTAACGACATACACACCACCCAGATCGGTGACGCGGCTACCAGGCTCAACAGCGTGATGGACCAGGGAGTCACTCTTCGCAGCCATGCCGAGGTCAGCCGGTTCCTGGCTAGCCTGGAGCTGGTGGAACCCGGCGTAGTGCAGTTGCATCGCTGGCGGCCCGGGCCGGCCGGCCCCGTGCCTGACCACGACCTGGCCAACTACGGCGCGGTAGGCCGGAAGCCCTAAGCGTTAGCCATGCGCCAGGGCCTCGCCGCTGCGCGGGGCGTACTTGCTGACTGGCCTCCGCGAGCTCCTTGACGGCGGGCGGGGCGAGCACGGGTGAAGTCGGGTGCGGGAACCAGCCGGCCAGGGGCCGGCACGACCGGCGGGAGGTAGCCGCCGCCGAAGCCGTGCACCAGGTCGTCAGTCCCGTCGGCCCAACTGAAATGCTTCGATGTGAGTGGGGGATCGGGCCGCAGCGTCTGGGTACCCATCGGCTAGTGAAACCCGGCTGCGGGCCCGGCCTGGGTGCCTTGGGTGTCGGCCCATTCCAGCCAGGCTCCGTGGGCGTGGCATAGTCCCAGGGCGCGGCCAACTGCCGTTCCAGTGTCGAAGGTGACAAGCCCCATGACGCTGGCAGCGGCGCCTGCATGGCCTGTCGTCGGCGGGACTGGGATGACGTCGATGACCCCCGGTGCGTCTGTGCTCAGCCAGGCGAGCGGCTGGCGGCGGGCTCGCCGCTCCAGGACGGCGAGAAAGGCGTGACGCTGTGCGGCGCTGAGGTACCCGCATGCCGAGGTGGTGACCACGACAATCGGCAAGCTCAGGTCGAAGGTGTCGAGCGCCGCGTCAAGATCGGTGACCATGTCACCGGAAATCATCTCCGGCGGGTGCTGGCGGGCCAGTTCGATGGCTGCGGCCGTTCTGGCCAGGCGCCCGGTGTCGGGCCAGACGCATGCGAGCAGCCACCGGGCGTCATCGGCCCTGGCGATATCGACCGGTGAGCGGTCGAGGCCCAGGCGGGCGGCGATGGCCGGGAGCCGCGCCGGGACTGGCGCTGTCCCGCGCAGGTCACATGTGATGGTCACTGGTGAGTCGGCCGGACCCAGACTTCCGATCGGCCCGTACTCGAACCGGTAGCGGTCGATCAGCAGGTTGAGCCCGGCGCTGCAGCCGGCGTCTAGCAGGCCGATCGGCTCGCCCACCAGGTCAGCGGCTGCGGCGAGCCCGACGGCCAGCAAGGCAGCCCGGCCGGGTTCATTGGTCTGGGTGTGCCTGCTGGCGAGCATCCGGCCGACGTCGTGCCGCTGCGACAGGCACAAGTCACGAAACAGCGCCGGCGCCAGGCCCGGATCCGCCCGGCCGGCGTAGACATCAGCAAGGGGGTGCGCGATCCCGCTGAGGACAAGATAGTGCGCCGCCGCGAGCAGGACGTTGGGCTGCTGCCCGCCTGGCGGAGCGGCGGCGGCAAGAGCGAGCAGCTCAGGGTCGTCCGCCACCGAGTGACAGATCGCCGCGTAGAGGGGCGAGTAGGTGCCGCACTCGCGCTCGCCGAAGTGCCGCCAGATCTGACTGAGACGCTCCACGGGCTCCCTGGCAACTGCCGCTGGCATGGCACAGAGCATGAACCACCCGCCAGCGTTGGTCAACGTTGCCAAGGGCCGGCAGGTGGCTGGCGCCAGGCACGAGTGCGGAATCGGCGCGGGCGGCCCGGTCACGGCAGGCTCGGATCGTGTCCGTCGGGTGGCGGCGCTCGCCTAGCCTGGCTGGGCGATGCAAGGTGCCGGGACCACACCGGCCGCCAACCTCAGGGCGGGGCGAATGCCAGGGACAGGAACGGCCACGGCGCGACTGGACCAGGCGCTGCGCCACGTGGTCGGCCTGCCGCGGAGCCGGTCCGGAGTCCGCGGCGATCTAGCGCAGCGCGTCGACAGCCTGTGGCACCATGCGTTCGCCGCCCAGCCCCTGCCGCCGCTCTGGCTGGCCCTGGGCAGCGGCGTGCTCGCGCTCGCCGTCGTGGCCTCCTCCCGGGTCTGGCCGGTGGCACGCATCGTGGTGACGATCGTGCACGAGGGTGGTCACGCGCTGGTGGCGCTGGCCACCGGCCGGCGCCTGGCCGGGGTCCGGCTGTACCGCGATACCGGCGGCGTGACCGTCTCCGCGGGCAGGCCGGACGGACCCGGCATCGCGCTCACCACCGCGGCCGGCTACCCGGCACCTTCGCTGCTGGGCCTCGGTGCGGCGGCGCTCCTGGCTATCGGGCACCTGACCGGGATGCTGCTGCTCAGCCTGGCGCTGCTGGCCGGGCTCGCGATCGCCGTCCGTAACGCTTACGGCATGCTGGCCGTGCTGGCCACCGCGGGCGCGGTGACCGCGGTCTGCCTGTTCGCCTCTACCGTGGTCCAGGCCGGGTTCGGCTACACGATGACCTGGTTCCTGCTCCTGGGCGGCGTGCGGCCGGTGATCGAGTTGCAGCGCGAGCGACGGCGGGACCGGACCCGGCGCACGGATGCGGACCAGCTGGCCCGCCTCACGCCCGTGCCGGGCGGAGCCTGGGTCATGGTCTTCGGCATCTTCGCCGTCGCCGCGCTCGCTATCAGCGCCCGCTGGCTGATCCGCTGACGGCCGCGAACGAGCTCAGTCCGGTGTCGATGAGCTGGGCTGCGCGGCGGACGTCGGCGGTCACTGCCTGGTGGACCTGCGCGGGAGTGCGGGTGCCGTCCAGGTATTTCGACAGGGCCAGGAATTGGATGCGCCACAGGCCGAGCAGGGCGGAGGCCGCGATCTGCGGCTGCGGGTCGTCCGCGCTCATCCCGGCCCGCTCGGCCAGGATCGCGGCGGCCACGGCGACGAACTGGTCCATCATGTCGCTCTGATGGGCCCGCAGTGACGGCGTGGCCCGGATCAGGGTGCCGAAGCGCCGGATCGCCGCGGCGGCCCAGGCCGGGTCGTCCTGGGCGGCGAGCCAGGACGTCATGGCCCCCAGTTCGTCGTCCAGGATCCGGAGCACCGCCTCGACCGGCGGGACCCCGGGCTCGGCCAGGCCGGCCCGCAGCGACGCCAACGTGGACTCCAGGCGGTCCAGGATCAGCGATTCCTTGGTGGGGAAGTAGTTGAAGACCGTCTTCTCCGACACCCCGCACGCCTCGGCGATCTCCGTCACGCGGACGGCGTCGAAGCCCCGCTCCATGAACATCTGTGTCGCCGTGTCGGACAGCTGCTGGCGCATTAGGCGCTTCTTGCGCTCCCGCAGCCCTTCGGCCGCCGGTACCCCGGTGCCTGGGGTACGCGGCACCGCCCATTCCACCGTCCGGGTGCTCATGTCCGCAGCATAGTCCAGTGCCCATATTTTTTCTGCTACTATAATTTTCTAGCAGCTAGGCTCGTCGGCATGTCGCTGCCATCCGGAGCTCTTATCCGCGCGCTTGCGCCCGGTGGCCGGCTTCGCGCTTCCATCAATCTGGGCAACCCGATCCTTGCGCACCGGGATGAAGTCACCGGCGAGGCAGGCGGCGTCTCGGTCGATCTGGCTCGTGCGCTGGGACGTGAACTGAACCTTGAGGTCGAGCTGATCCTGTTCGAGAAGGCCGCCCTGTCGGTGGACGCGGTGCGCAGCGAGCAGGCCGACATCGGTTTCTTCGCCGTCGACCCGGCGCGCAGCCAGGGCCTGCGCTTCACCGCGCCGTACGTGCTGATCGAGGGCAGCTACCTTGTCCCGCGCAGTTCCGCCCTGCGGGACAACGCTGAGGTGGATCGCCCCGGGAACCGCGTGGCGGCGGGCCAGGGCAGCGCCTATGACCTCTTCCTGTCGCGCGAGCTTGCGGCCGCGCAGGTCGAGCGGGTGGCTAACGCGCCCGCGGTGCTGCAGGCACTGAAGGCCGGCCAGGCGGAGGCAGCCGCCGGCATCCGCCCGCTGCTGGAGGGCTGGGCCAGGCAGGATCCGTCGCTGCGCATGCTGCCCGGCCGCTTCATGGTGATCGGGCAGGCGATGGGCCTGCCGGTCGGGCGTGGCGAGGACGCGGCGGCGGCGCTGGCCGAGTTCGCCGAGCGCATGAAGTCCAGCGGCTTCCTGGCTGACGCGCTGGCCCGGCACGGCATCGAGGGCGCCCTCGTCGCGCCGGCCGCCTGAATAGCGCCGCGCACGCCAGGAATGTCGACGACGAACAGATGCGCCGCCGCCTGCCCCGACTCGCCGCCCGCTACCTGCCGATTTCATGACAGGACCGCCGCCGGGCCGGGGACCTGCGGTGTCGTGGCGCGCTGGGCGAGCCGGCGGAAAGCTGCCTGGGTGGGCGAGCCGGGTGCGGCGCAGTAGGTGATCAGCCGCTGGCCGGTGTCGGGGATGTGCAGGACCTGGCATTCGAATTCGAGGGATCCGGTGAGGGGGTGATCGACGCGCTTGACGATGGGGCGGCGGGACTCGACCTCATGTGCTTCCCACATTTCGGCGAATTGCGGTGAGGTGCCCAGCAGTTCGGTAACTAGCTCCCGGATCCCCAGGTCGGCGGGGTAGCGGGCATAGGAAGCACGCAGGTCCGCGATGGTGGACCGGGTGAACCGGACGGCCTCGGGGTCGGCCCATGGCACCGCGGTGGCGGGCAGGCGGAAGATCCAGCGGATCATGTTCCGGTCTGACTCGGCGAATCCTGACATGTCCCCGATGAAGTGGGTGGCGAGAAAGTTCCAGGCGAGCACGTCGTATTTCGCGTCCACCACGTAGGCGGGGGTTTCGGGCAGGCTGTCGATCAGGTTGCGGATGCCAGGGCTGATCTCGCGGGATGGGCTGGCCGCGGGTGGCGGGCTCTCACCGGCGAGGCGGAACAGGTACTCGCGCTCGTCGGCGGTCAGCATCAGCGCGCGGGCGAGCGCGGCCAGGACCTGGCGGGAGGGGTGCGGGCCGCGGGCCTGCTCCAGCCGGATGTAGTAGTCCACCGACATCCCGGCGAGCTGGGCAACTTCCTGGCGGCGCAGTCCCGGTGTGCGCCGCCTGCCGACGTCGGGCAGGCCAGCGTCGGCTGGGCGCAGCCGGTGCCGCCGGGTCCGCAGGAACGCCGCCAGGTCATCGCGGTCCGGCATGCCGCTGCCTCCCGTCCTGTCCTGTTCTAGCGCCTGGCCGAGTCCGGCCCCGCGCCGGCCGGCTGGAGCCGGGGGGTGACAGGGCTGTGCCTCCAGCTTGGCGCATGCCCGGCCAGGTTGGGTGGTACTGCTGGTCCCAGCCTCGGCAGGGCTCTCCCGCCCGCCGCCGGCCGGCGGGAGGATCAGTGCCATGACAACCATTGCGCTGATCACCGGGGCTAACAAGGGCATCGGGTTCGAGACTGCCCGGCTGCTCGGCAGCCGGGGTATGACCGTGCTCGCGGGTGCCCGCGATGAGGATCGGGGACGGGAAGCTGAGCGGGCGCTGCGTGCGGGTGGCGCAGCTGCCCGGTTCGTCCCCCTCGACGTCACCGATGAGAAGTCGGTGCGGCAGGCCGCGGACTGGATCGACGGCGAGTACGGGCTGCTGGATATTCTGATCAACAATGCCGGTATTGCCCGTGGGGACGGCACCGGGCTGCCCAGCCAGACCACGCTGGCGACGTTGCGGGCGGTGTATGAGACCAATGTGTTCGGCGTCGTCGCGGTGACCAACGCCATGCTGCCGCTGCTGCGCCGGGCCCTGGCCGCGCGGATCGTGAATGTCTCCAGCGAGGTCGGCTCGATCACCTCGATGACAGACCCGGCGGGCCCGATGGCGCTGATGGCCTCGGTGCCCTATCCGTCCTCGAAGACCGCGCTGAACATGGTGACCGCCATGTACGCCAAAGAACTTAAAGACACCCCGATCAAGATCAATGCCGCCAACCCCGGCTATTGCGCCACCGACCTCAACGGCAGGACTGGCTTCCGCGCTCCCCAGCAGGGCGCCGAAGTCAGCGTGGACCTGGCCACGCTGCCTGAGGACGGGCCGACCGGCATACTTTGGGGTCACCTATGGACCACGGACGGTAACGGGTCCTGCGGAGTGCTGCCCTGGTAACAGCCGCAGGACTCAGCCTTGCTCGCGTGCGGACTGCCTTTCACCTC
>Ga0066790_10000016_pt1 | contig 38333 bp, 29 predicted proteins | sample OrgsoiDNA2013050_FD_70963 | JGI IMG/M metagenome (GOLD analysis project Ga0066790, IMG submission 70963) | Permafrost soil microbial communities from the Arctic, to analyse light accelerated degradation of dissolved organic matter (DOM) -... | ecosystem: Environmental > Terrestrial > Soil >...
GTCAACCAGATCGAGGTCCACCCGTACCTGACCCAGGACGACGTGCGCGGGTTCTGCGCCGAGCACCAGATCGCGATCGAGGCGTGGTCACCGATCGCGCAGGGTAACGTGCTCGATGACCCGACGATCATGTCGATCGCCCGCAGCGTGGGCAAGACCCCGGCCCAGGTCGTCCTGCGCTGGCACATCGAGCGCGGCGACATCGTCTTCCCCAAGTCGGTGACGCCGGCCCGCATCAAGGAGAACATCGACATCTTCGACTTCGAACTGTCGGGCGAGGACGTCGAGGCGATCAGCGCCCTGAACAGGAACCAGCGCACCGGGCCGGACCCGGACAAGTTCGACATGGTCCCCGACTAGCCTGCGGCGGCGAGCAGGTGCGGCAGCAGCAGCGCGGTTACCTCGGCGGCGGCCGAGACGTTCGTCAGGTGCGCTCCGCCCCGCACGACTCGCAGCCGGGACCCGGCGATTCCGGCCGCGATCACGCCGCCGTGCCAGGGTGGCGTCGCCGCGTCGTCGGCACCCGCGAGGACGAGGGTGGGCGCCGTGATGGAGCCGAGCGCGGGCCGCAGGTCCATGGCGGCGATGGCCTCGCAGCAGCCGGCGTAACCCTCGTCCCCGGTCGCTGCGAGGCCAGCCACGAACGCCGCCGGCACCTGCGGCTGCGCCGCGCGGAACGCGGGGGTGAACCAGCGGCCCACGACCAGTTCGGCGATCGCGCCGGTGCCGCGGGCCCGCACGCTGGCCGCGCGGTCAGTCCAGCCAGCGGCCGGCGGCAGGAACGCCGAGGTGCAGCACAGGCCCAGCCCGGTGATCCGCTCGGGCGCGTGGGCGGCCAGCCACATGCCGACCATGCCGCCGAGCGAGACGCCGCAGTACAGGGCCCGTTCGACACCGTGGGAGTCGAGCAGGGCCAGGACGTCGCGCGCCAGCTCCGCGACCGAGTACGGGCCGGGCGGGGCCGGCGACTGGCCCAAGGCCGGCCTGCCATGCCCGCGATGCTCGTAGCGCAGCAGCCGGAAATGCCGGGACAACGCCGGGACCTGCGGCTGCCAGCAGGCTCGGCTGGTGCCCAGCGAGTTGCCGAGGACGAGCACCGGCGCGTCGGCGGGGCCCTCCAGGGCGGCCACCAGCGGCACGGCCCGCTCAGACACCGGCCCGCTCAGACACCGGCCGCTCAGACATCGAAGAACACTGTCTCCTGCGGGTCCTGCAGCCGGATGTCGAACCGGAACCGGCCCGGCTCGCCGCCCGGCTCGGGGGTGGCGATGAGCGTGCGCCGGCGGCCCGGCTGCACCGTGGCCAGCACCGGGTCGGCGGCGTTGGCCGCTTCCTCGTCGGCAAAGTAGATCCTGGTCACGACGCGGTCGAGCAGCCCGCGCGCGAGCAGGGTCACGTCCAGGTGCGGCGCCTCGGTGCCCCCGTCCGGGGCGGGCAGCGTCCCCGGCCGCAGCGTCACGATGCGGTAGCGGCCGGCGGGATCGGTAGCGCTCCGGCCGAAGCCGCGGAAGCCGGGGTCGCCCCCGCCGCGCGGATCATCCGGGTGCGCGAAGCTGCCGTCCGGGGCCGCCTGCCAGGTCTCCACCAGGGCGTCCGGCACCGGGTTGCCCGCACCGTCGATGACCCGGCCGATGATCGTGATCGCGCCCTCGGTGGCCGGGTCGACGACCTCCGGCCCGTCGGGCCACGGCAGGCCGATCGCCAGGAACGGGCCGACCGTCTGCGAGGGGGTCAGGCCCAGGCCGAGGGCCGTCACCGGTGCTCCGCCGCTCGCTCGAACGCGGTGGCTTCCCGTCCGCGCAGCACGATGTCCCACTGGTAGCCCAGGGCCCAGTCGGGCTGGGTCACGTTCATGTCGAGCCGGCAGATCAGCCGCTCCCGCGCCCGCGGATCCGGGATGGAGTTGAAGATGGGGTCCAGGGCGAACAGCGGATCGCCCGGGAAGTACATCTGCGTGACCAGGCGCTGGGTAAACGCCCGGCCAAAGAGCGAGAAGTGGATGTGCTGGGGGCGCCAGGCGTTGAGGTGGTTGCCCCAGGGATAGGCGCCCGGCTTGATCGTCACGAACCGGTAACGGCCGCGGGAATCGGTCATGCAGCGTCCGGCCCCGTCGAAGCTCGGATCCAGCGGCGCGGGGTGGTCATCCACCCGGTGGGCGTAGCGGCCGGACGCGTTGGCCTGCCAGATCTCCACCAGCGTGTCCGGGACTGGCCGCCCGCCGGAGTCCAGCACGCGCCCGGTGAGGATGATCCGCTCCCCCAGCGGCTCGCCGGCGTGCCCGCTCGTCAGGTCGGCGTCCGCTGCCGTCACCCGCTCGGCGCCGAGCAGCGGCCCGGTCACCTCGGTCAGGCCCTGCGGCAGCCGGATCGCCGTCCGCTTGGGCGCGCGCAGCAGGGTGGACCGGTACTCCGGGGTGTTCAGCGGCGGATGCACGCCCGCAGGCCGCTCGTAGGACGGCAGCCTCAGCACACCGGGCCCGGCCGGACCCGTGGTGGCCGACTCGGCTGTACTCATCGGCTTGCTCCTTCACTGGGTGCAGCGGACATGAGCCCGCGCAGCGCGCTGAGCTCGGCGTAGCCGGGCGCCGGTATCCGGGCCAGGCTCGGCGCCACGAGCAGTTCCCAGCCCGTTCTGCCCTTTACATCAGTAACGGACACGTCGGGGTACACCCCCGTCAGTACGAACTCCCCGGTCCGGGGATCCGGCTCCAGGACCCCCAGGTCGGTGATGATCTTCTGTGGGCCGGCGCCGGTGAGGCCAAGCCGCTGCCGGGCCCCCGGCCCGTCGCCGAACCCGACCGAGGTAATGAAGTCGACCCGCTCGACGAAGGCGCGCAGGCTCTGCCGCAGCACGATCGTCACCTCCCGGCAGGATGCCGCGATCTCCGGGGCGCCGCCCGCCCCCGGCAGCCGGACCTTGGGCCGGGCGTAGTCGCCGATGACGGTGGTGTTGATGTTGCCGAACTTGTCGACCTGGGCCGCGCCCAGGAAGCCGAGGTCGATGCGGCCCGGCTGGATCCAGTAGTTGAAGATCTCCGGCACGCTGACGACCGCGTCCGCCGTCTCGGCCAGGATCCCGTCCCCGATGGACAGCGGCAGCGAGCCGGGCTTGGCCCCGATGGTGCCCGATTCGTAGATCAGCACGAGGTTCGGCGCATGGGTAGCACGGGCCAGGTTGGCTGCCGCGCTGGGCAGGCCGATCCCGACGAAGCAGGTCATTCCCGTGCGCAGCGTCCGCGCCGCGGTCACCGTCATCATCTCGTCGGCGGTGTAGCCGCCGCCGCTCACGGCATTACTCATGGGGCCACCCCGGCCGGCCGGGCTCCCGGCCCGAGTATCTGTTGGTCCAGCCAGGCGGTGAAGGCCTCGCGGTCCCGGCTGATGGCGTCCCAGGCGACGTAGAAGTCGTTGTCGCGAGCCGAGTACCCCAGCGCGTAGGAGGGATGGGCACCCCCCGGCGCCGCCGCCACGAAACTGACGGTCCAGGCGGGCAGCACCACGGCGCCCGGCCGCGGGTCAAGCTCGTCCACGATCTCCTCCACCGTGACCACCGACCGCCGCGCCGCGAGCACCGCCTCCTTCTGGACGCCAGTGATGCCCCAGAACTGCACGTTGCCCGCCCGGTCGGCCCGCTGGGCGTGGATCACGGCCACGTCCGGCCGCAGTGCCGCCACCGCGGTCAGCCGCTCCCCGGTGAACGGGCAGGTGATTTCCCGGATGTTGTCCGAATGAGCCGGCAGCCCGGTGCCGCTGTAGCCGCGCATGACCGCGAACGGCAGCCCGGAGGCGCCGGCCACGTACCGGTTGGCCATGCCGGCGTGGCTGTGCTCCTCGATCTCCAGCGGCGCAGGCCAGGAGTTCTCGACCGCGTCCCGGAACCGGTGCAGCGAGCCGACGCCGGGGTTGCCGCCCCAGGAGAACACCAGCTTGCGCGCGCAGCCCGCGCCGATCAGCTGGTCATAGATCACGTCGGGGGTCATCCTGACCAGGGTCAGGTCGCGCAGCCGCTGCCTGATCACCTCGCGGCCGGCGGCGTGCGGGATCAGGTGCGTGAACCCCTCCATCGCAACGGTGTCGCCATCATGGATCGCGCCCTCGACAGCCGCGGTCAGTGACACGATCTCCGCCACGCCTCACCTGCCCTCTCGCCGGTCTTTACCGAAACGATATCGGCAATCGGTCGCAAAGTGCACACCTGTGCGTACTACGACTGTGCGGCCAGGTCCGCCTGCACCCCCGGCTCGGCCAGAACTCCCTGGGCGACGGCGAAGGCCCGGTTGGCGGCCGGAACGCCCGCGTAGATCGCTACCTGCAGCAGGACCTCGGCGATCTGCTCCTGGGTAAGGCCGTTGCGCACGGCGGCGCGCACGTGCATTGCGAGCTCCTCCTCCTGGCGCAGCGCGGCCAGCGCGGTGAGCGTGATCATGCTCCGCTCGGCCCTGCTCAGGCCGGGCCGGGACCAGATCTCTCCCCAGGCATAGCGGGTGATCAGATCCTGGAACGGCGCGGTGAACCCGGTCGTGCGCTCGACCGCGCGGTCGACGTGGGCGTCGCCGAGCACCTCCCGGCGCACCCGCATCCCCTGCTCGCGTGCACCCAGGCCACCGTCGGTCTGCTGTCCGGCATCGGTCATCTGCTCTCTTCCCTCCGGGATTCCTGCTCTTGGTGCGCGGCCAGCGCCGCCGACACGAAGACGCCGGCGGCTCCCAGGTATCCGCCCGGCTCCAGGGCACGGGTCACCTGCCCGGGCGAGACCCCGGCCGCGGCTATCGGGTCGGCGAACCGCGGCGTGCCTAGCAGCACGTCCCCCAGCATCCGGTCGGACGCCCGGGCCAGCCGACTCGCCCCGGCCACGAGATCGTGGGCCTCGAGCCGGCCCATCGCGGGCGCGAGCACCGCGGTGACGTGCTCGGCCAGCGGCAGCCCGCGGGCGCCGTCCAGGTTGGCGCGCATTCGTCCGGCGTCCACGCGCAGCCCGGCCAGGAGCTGCGCCGACCAGGCCGCCGCCGAGCCAGTCAGCCGCAGCAGGTCGGCCAGCGGCTCCCACTCGGCGTGCCAGGCGCCCGCCGCGCGCTGCTGCTCCTGCTCGGCCGCGGCGGCCAGCCCGGCGAGCAGGCCAGGAGCGCGGCGCGTGCAGCCGAGGATCACGACCGCCGCCACCGGATTGCGCTTGTGCGGCATCGCCGACGAGCCGCCGGCCTGCCCGGCGGGACCGTCACCGGCACCGCCGTCGGGCGGGTCACCCTCGCTGACCTCGGCTACCTCGGACTGGGCCAGCAGGGTGACGTCCCTGGCGATCTTGCCGAGTGCCGCGCACGCCCCGGCCAGGGCCGCGGCCAGCTCGATCACGCGCAGCCGGTCGGTGTGCCAGGGCAGCACCGGCACGGCCAGGCCAAGTTCTGCGGCGAACCGGGCCGCCACCGCGGGGCCCGCCTCGTCCAGCGCGGCCAGGGTGCCGGCCGCGCCCCCGAACTGCACCGCGAGCCGGTCGCGGCGGATCGCGTCGAGGCGGCCGCGCGCCTCGTCGATCGCCGTCAGCCAGCCGGCCGCGACCAGGCCGAAGGTCACCGGGACGGCCTGCTGCAAGAGCGTCCGGCCCGCCATCACCGTGCCCGCGTGCTCCCGCGCCAGCCTGGCCGCGGCGGCCGCGGCCGTCGCCAGGTCGGTTCCGGCCGACTCGATGACCCGCCGCGCCATCAGCATGGCCGCCGTATCGATGATGTCCTGGCTGGTCGCGCCCCGGTGGACGGCCGGCGCCGCGAAGTCGGGAACCATGGCGGTGAGGGCCCGGACGAGCGCAGGCACCGGGTTGCCGGTCAGCGCCGCCTGCCGGCCGATCTGGGCGGCGTCGAACAGGCCCGCCCGGGCGACGGCCGTCACCGCCGCGCCCGCGCCGGCGGGTGCCTGGCCCGCCAGTTCCAGCGCGCGGGCCAGCGCCGCCTCGGCGTCCAGCATCGCCTGCAGCCAGGCGTCGTCGCCGGTGGCCACGGCGCCACGGTCGAAGAGGCCGGAGAACAGTCCGTCGCGCTCGGAGTTACCCACCCGAACATGATCCCCGCACCGGGCGATCCGGTCGTCGCTGACCCGGCGATATCCGTCATGTCCAGCGGCCGGCCAGCACCACCCCGTTACTACCATCGACCGCGCCGCCGATCGCCCGCGGTACCCCCTTGCGGCGGAGTTCTTGCACCATATTGGGGTTGTTAAGGCCGTTTACCGGAACGAGAAGACCGGCGTGGCACGGCGAAAATCACTCCGGACAGGCACCCGGGCCGCCATAGTGAATCCCGTCGACACACCTCACAGGCACCTTCCACGACCCGCTGACCGCACGGCCAGCTCGAGGAGGACTTGTCATGTCGGATGCACGCGACAATGGGAAAGGCGTTTTACCCAGGCAGCTGATCAGGCGGCTGGCGGCGGTCTGGCTGGTCCCGGCGATCTTCGCCCTCGCCGGCGGGACACCCGCCCTGGCGGCCGCCGCGGGCGCGGCGCGCGACCCGGCCCCGATCGAGGTCGCGGCGCGCGGCCCGTCGGCTATCGTCTGCGCGGGCTACGCCTCGTGCGACTCCCGCGGCGACCCCAGCCACGGGTACGCGGCACATGCGGGCGTCTCGTACTGGCGGATGTTCGCCGGCGACGAGTGCACCAATTACGTGGCCTACGTCGAGTCCGCGGTCCTGAAGGCCCCGGAGCCGCCGTACCTGCTCGGCAACGCCGGGCAGTGGCCCGCGACCGCCGCGGCGCACGGCGTCGTGGTCAACGACGTGCCGTCGGTCGGCGCGGTGGCCGAGTGGGATGGCGGCGCACCGGGAATGGGATGGGCCGGCCACGTCGCCGTGGTCGAGAAGGTCGGGCCGCGCGGCCGCTACATCGTCATCTCCCAGCAGCACATCGGCGCTGACCCCGACGGATACGACTGGACCCGGATCAATGCCGGGTTCCCGGCCGCCGACTGGCAGGAATGGCCGGACCACTTCATTCACTTCCCGATTCACCTCCAGGTGCGCGACGGCGCCACCGTCGGCTACTACAACCCGCGGTCGGGGTCCTACCGGCTGCAGACCTCACCCGGTGCGACATCGGCGGCGATCAGGTTCCGCCGGGGCGAGCCGGGGGTGATCCCGCTCGTCGGCGACTGGGCAGGCCGGGGCGCCGACGGCACCGGCTACTACAACCCGCGTACCGCGTGGTTTCACCTGCGGAACCGGCTCAGCGCCGGCCCGTCGACCAGGGCATTCGCCTTCGGGCCGCCCGGCATGGTGCCGCTGGCCGGCAACTGGGACGGCCGCGGCGGCACCGGGATCGGCTACTACAACCCCGCGACCGGCGCCTTCTACCTGCGGAATTACCTCAGCCGCGGGCCCGCGGCTGACACGTTCAAGTTCGGGCCGCCGGGCATGGTGCCGCTGGCCGGCGACTGGACCGGCTCCGGCCGGACGGGGATCGGCTACTACAACCCCGCGACCGGCTGGTTCCACCTGCGCAGCCAGCTGTCGGCGGGGCCGGCCCGTTATGTCTTCAAGTTCGGGCCCGGCGGCATGAAGCCGCTGGTCGGCCGGTGGACGGGGGGCCGCGCCGACGACGTCGGCTTCTATAACCCCGGTACCGGCTGGTTCCACCTGCGTGATCACCTGTCGGCCGGCCCGGCCAGCGAGGAGTTCAGGTTCGGGCCGCGGGGCATGGTCCCGCTGGCCGGCGACTGGGCCGGCGCCTAGCCGCCCCGCGGCAGCCGCCTGCCGGACTGGCGCATTCCAGGCGAAGGCCGAAACGTGGAGAAGTGTAGTAAACTAGCGGCGTTGCTCCGGATTCTGGCAAGGTGCAGCCGCTTGATATTGGCGGCAGTGCCGCAGGATCCGGTTTTTTTTCGTGCACGGAACGGTGCAGGCCAGACGCCACGACCACGGACGGTGAGAATCCTCCGGGAGAGTTCCTCTCCCATTGCGATCTACCCAGCATGACTGACTACCGCGTACGTCACCTCGTCGCTGACTAAATAGGAGTCGGTTATGGGCATCATCGCCTGGATCATTCTCGGCCTAGTCGCAGGTCTCATCGCCAACATGCTGATCCCCGGCAAGAGATCACAGGGACTCATCCTCACCTGCGTGATCGGCATCGTCGGAGCGCTGCTCGGCGGCTGGGTCGCCACCAAGCTGTTCCACATCCACAGCCTGCAGGGGTTCTTCAACATCTCCACCTGGCTCACCGCCATCGTCGGGGCGGCCGTCCTGCTCTTCGCCTTCCACCTGTTCACCGGGCAGCAGTCCAGCCGGTCCAGCCGGTCTGGCCGGTCTCGCCGGTCCAGCCGATCCCGCCGGTATGCCCGACGCTGACCAACAGCGAGAGGGCCCATCATGTAAGTCTTGACCACGGTCGGGCCGCCCCCGCACCCGGCGTCGGCCAATGGTTCGGCCGACGGCGCCTAGCGCGGCGGGCTGCCGTCCCCGGACGGTTGCCCGCCGCCACCAGTCGTCCTGAACGAAAAACGCTCGGCTGGAAATGCCGCGCAAGAATTGGTCGCAATGCGGGGGGTCACGTCGCCGTCGTGCCGCCCGCCGCGCGCCGACGGCAGGCGTCGCGCTCGCCGAAGCGTGACCGATGTGCTCCGCACCGGGGCGGCGGCCACAGCGGCTCGCGGCGGCGGCCGCACGACGTGTCGCCCGTCGCCGGGCGGATCGGGCTGTCACCGCCGGAGCGAGGCTGTGCCGCGGCGGGCGGCCGCGCTCGTGCCAGCCCGGGACCGACCGCAGCCAGTTCGACGCTCGGGTAGACCGAGAAGATATCGATCAGGCCGGTGGCTCGCAGGACCCGCCGGACTTGTTGCTGCGGGGACGTCAGAGCCAGATCGCCGTCATTTTCCCGGGCCCATTTCCGCACTCGGACCAGGACGCCCAGCCCGCTGTAGCCGATGTACTCCAGGCCCGCCAGGTCCACGATGATCGAGGGCCCGCAGGCCGCGGCGGCCGCGACCAGATGCGCCGCGACCGTTGGGGTGCTGGCCGGGTCAAGCTCCCCGCGCAGGGTGACAACCGCATGGCGGCCCGCGTCGCGAACCTTCAGCTCCGCACTGAACATGGACCCCCTCCCTGATCTGGCAGCCAGACACGTCTCGCGCAGGCCTGCAGCCAGGGTCCGGGGCGGCGACAACTGCCACGCTACGCCACCGCGGCAGTCGTTGACAGGGCCGGCTGCCGCGATGGCCGCCGCCCCAGGTTCCGGACGCCCGCTCGCCGCCCCGCGCAGGCTCGCCGAAGGCGGCCCGGCACCCCTGCCACATGCCGCTAGCCAGGGATATTGTCTGCGGTATGAGCATCCATCCTGGCGGCCCGTCGGTAGCGCAGCGGCGTCATATCGTCACAGAGATCCCCGGCCCGGCCTCCCGTGCGCTGATGGAACGCAGGCAGCGCAGCGTCGCCCGCGGGCTGAGCCACGTGCTTCCGGTGTTCGTCACCGCCGCGGGCGGGGGGATCGTCGTGGATGCCGACGGCAACTCGCTGATCGATTTCGGCTCCGGGATCGCCGTCACGTCGGTGGGCAACAGCGCCGAGCTGGTCGTCAACCGCGTGATCGAGCAGGTCACGCAGTTCACTCACACCTGCTTCATGGTCGCCCCGTACGAGGGCTACGTGGAGGTCTGCGAGGAACTGAACCGGCTGACGCCGGGCGACCACGACAAGCGATCTGCCCTGTTCAACTCCGGTGCCGAGGCGGTGGAGAACGCGGTGAAGATCGCCCGCCACGCCACCGGCCGCAACGCGGTCGTCGTGTTCGACCACGCCTACCACGGCCGGACCAACCTGACGATGGCCATGACGGCCAAGAACATGCCCTACAAGCACCGGTTCGGGCCGTTCGCCGGTGAGGTCTACCGCGTGCCGATGGCGTACCCGTTCCGCTGGCCCGGTGGCCCCGCCGCCTGCGCCGCGGACGCGCTGGACGTGATCACCGGCCTCATTCACGCCCAGGTGGGCGAGGAGAACGTCGCAGCCGTGGTCATCGAGCCGATTCAGGGCGAGGGCGGCTTCATCGTCCCGCCGGACGGCTTCCTCCCCGGCCTGGCCAGCTTCTGCTCCGACAACGGCATCGTCTTCGTCGCCGACGAGGTCCAGTCCGGCTTCTGCCGGTCCGGCGACTGGTTCGCCTGCGACTACGAGGGCGTGGTGCCCGACCTGGTGGCCACCGCCAAGGGCATCGCCGGCGGGTTCCCGCTCGCCGGCGTTACCGGCCGCACCGAGTTGATGGACGCCGTCCACCCAGGCGGCCTCGGCGGCACCTTCGGCGGGAATCCGGTCGCGTGCGCCGCCGCGCTCGGCGCGATCGAGACGATGGCCAAGGAGGACCTGCCGACCGCGGCCCGGCGGATCGGCGACATCATGCTGCCCAGGCTGCGCAAGCTCGCCGAGTCACAGCCGGCCATCGGCGACGTGCGCGGGCGCGGGGCGATGGTCGCGATCGAGCTGGTGAAGCCCGGCGCCCTGGAGCCGGACGGTGCCCTGGCCGGGCGGGTGGCCAAGGCCTGCCACGCCGCGGGCCTGGTGGTCCTGACCTGCGGGACCTACGGCAACGTGCTGCGGTTCCTGCCGCCGCTGGTGATCGGCGAGCCACTGCTAAACGAGGGCCTGTCCGTCCTCGAAGACGCCTTCGCCGCGCTGTGACCGGGTTGCGGCCAGAGCAGCTGCCGGTACCTGGGCTGGAACTCGGCGAAGGCCCGTGCTGGGATCCCGCGAGCCAGACGCTCTACTGGATCGACGCCCCGGCCGGGCTGGTGTACCTGCTGCAGGCGGGCAGCGCGGGCAGCGCGGGCAGCGCGGGCAGCGCGGGCAGGACCTGGGCGGTGGGCCAGCCGATCGGCGCGGTCTTCCCGCGGGCCAGTGGCGGCCTGGTGGTCACGTCCCGGGCTGGCGTCCTCGCCCTGGAGCCGGCCTCGGGTGCGGTCACCATGCTGGCGCCGATCGAGGCGGACCGGCCGGGGAACAGGATGAACGACGGCGCCTGCGACCGGGCGGGGCGCCTCTACGCCGGCACGATGGCGGCCGACGAGACGCCGGGCCATGGCGCGCTGTACCGGCTGGATCCCGATCTGGCCGTGACGCGGCTGCTGACCGGGGTCGGCATTTCCAACGGGATCGGCTGGAGCCCCGACGATCGGCTCATGTATTACTCCGACTCCCTCGCCTACCAGGTGGATGTATTCGACTACGACCCGGCTACCGGGGCGATCGAAGGGCGCCGCCGCTTCGCGAGCATCGGCAAGGGCGACGTCGTACCGGACGGCCTGGCCGTCGATGCCGAGGGCGGGGTCTGGATCGCGCAGTGGGGCGGCGGAGTGCTGTGCCGGCACCACCCGGACGGCAGCGTGGACCGGGTCGTCGAGTTCCCGCACGCCCACGTCACGAGCTGCGCGTTCGGCGGCCCTGGCCTGGACCGGCTCTACGTCACGACCGCCGCGGGCCCGGCCGACCCGGCCGGCGGGCTGTTCGTTCTCACGCCAGGAGTTACCGGGCTGCCCAGCTACCCGTTCCGGGGCTGACCGCCGCTGCCGGTCGATTGCTGCCGCTGGATCCGGGTTGCCCGGCGCGGCGGGTTGCCGGGCGGCCCGGCAGCCTCGGGCGGCCCGGCAGCCTCGGGCGGCCCGGCAGCCTCGCGGCTGAGCCAATAAGGGCGGGCACGCGGGAGGGCAGCCGAAATTGGGCCATTGACGGCCCCGCGACGCGATGTTACTAACGAGTAGACAGTCGTTGCGTGTACCTGCCCAAGGAGGAGCCGGTGCCGTCTAGAGCTGCTCGTCATCCCCGCTTCATCGCCGCTGCCGCTGCTTTCGCAGCCGCAGCTCTCTGCGCCGTGGCCACCGCACCGCCCGCCAGTGCGCAGTCGTCGGTCCGTTACGTCGCGCTCGGCGACTCCTACTCATCCGGGCTGGGTGCCGGGAGCTACACCAGCTCCAGCGGCTCCTGCGACCGGAGCACCAAGGCCTACTCCCAGCTGTGGGCAAACGCGAACGACCCGGCCAGCTACGTGTCGGTAGCCTGCGCCGGCGCGACCACGGGCTCGGTGATCAGCACCCAGCTGTCCGCGCTCAGCAGCACCACCACGCTGGCGTCGATCACCATCGGCGGCAACGACGTGGGCTTCAGCTCGACGATGGAGACCTGCGTGCTGGAGTCGACCAGCAGCTGCGTGCGCGCGATCGACGCCGGCGAGGCGGAAGTCGCGAACGTGTTGCCCGGCGAGCTGAACAACATGCTCGGGGACATCGCCAGCACCGCGCCCAACGCTCGCGTAGTCGTGCTCGACTACCCCGAGCTGTATGACCTGTCCCGGTCCTCGATCTGCATCGGCCTGAGCACCACCGACCGGACGGACCTCAACCAGGCGGCCGACGGGCTGGACAGCGCCATCCAGGCCGCGGCGGGCCGACACGGCGACACGTTCGTGAACGTACGGCCGAACTTCGCCGGTCACGAGATCTGCGACTCCAGCTCGTGGCTGCACGCGGTGAACATCCTGGACATCAGCGAGTCCTACCACCCGACGGCCGCCGGCCAGGCGGATGCCTACTACCCGGCCTTCAGCGGGGTGGTCGGCTGACCGGGGTCACCGAGATCCGGCCGCGCGGCTAGCTGGCGCGCGGCCGGCCGGCCTTTCGCGGCTGGCCGGCCTTTCCCGTAGATCGCCAGGCCAGGATGGACCGGCGGGACAGGGCCGACAGTACCGAGTGGATGCTGGCCGCCGAGCCGACCGAGAATAGGCAGGCCACCGAGCCGGCCGAGCCGATCGACAAGATCGAGCCAGCGGACCCGATCGACAGGATGGAGCCGGCCGAGCCGATCGACAGGATCGACCCGGTGGATCCGATGCTGAGGATCGAGCCGGACGAGCCGCCCGCGTTCGGTGAGTTGCCTTTAGTGGTCATGCAGACATGGTCTCAACTTCTGGCGGGCGAGGCTGTGCCCGGGCCGCGGGGCGAAAGAACTACCCAGCGGCCGTAGGCCCGGCGAGGATAGCAGCGTGGACCCTTCGCCTGCCGCCAGCGCAGCGACGCACAGCGCCATCGTGGTGCCGGTGCCGGAGGCCGAGCCTGCCGTCGGCCGGCACCGCGCGCGACTTGACCGGGCCGCCGCCCAGGGCGTGCCAGCGCACGTCACCGTCCTGTACCCGTTCGTCGCGCCACACGCCATTACCGAGGCGGCGGCAAACCTGCTGGCGAGCGCGGTCGGCTCGGTCGCCGCGTTCGACTGCAGCTTCCGGCGCACCGGGTGGTTCGAGGAGCGGGTGCTCTGGCTGGCACCCGAGCCGGACGGCCCGTTCCGCGCGCTGACGGAGGCAGTGATGGCAGCATTCCCCGGTTATCTGCCCTACGACGGTGCCTTCAGCGACGTCGTCCCGCATCTCACCATCGGCGATCAGCCCGACGGCGACCTGCGCGCCGCCGAGGCCGACGTGCTGCGCGCGCTGCCAGTATCGGCGCGGATCAGCCGGGCGTGGCTGATGACCGGCGGCGCGACCGCCGCCAGCTGGCGCCAGATCGCGACGCTGGCGCTGGGAACGGCCGGCTAGCAGCGGCTGCCGCTGCGGCCAGGGACACCTACGTGGAGCCCTGCCTGTGTCCCGCTCGGGCCGACCCGGCTGGCCCCTAGGGGCGCCGGCGCGGATAGGTTGAGCAGTGTCCGGACGTGATGGGAGTCAGCATGATCGGCGGCATCGAGCACCTGGTGGATTCGGGACCGCTGCTCCTAGCCATGCCCGTCGCGCTGGCTGCGGGCGCCGTTACGTTCCTGTCGCCGTGCTGCCTGCCCCTGGTTCCCGGCTATCTGTCCTACCTCACCGGCATGTCGGGAACCACAGCCAAGGGCCCGAACCCGGCCAGTCCCGCGCCCGCTAGCTCCCCCGCGGGAACAAGCAGCGCAGCGCTAGCGACAGCTCCGGCAACGGCGGCCAGCGCGGGCGGCGCGATCCCGCTCAGTGCGGCGGGCGCCAGATCCGCCAGCGCTGGTTTCAGCGGGCGCAGCTCCGGCAGCGCAGCGGGCGGCAGCGCAGCGGGCGGAGTGGCGGCAACCAGGGGCCGGGCCGTGCTGGGCACCCTGCTGTTCGTGCTCGGCTTCTCGGCGGTCTTCGCGACTGAGGGCGTGGCGTTCGGAGCCCTGGGCCATGCCCTGCTCAGCCACAGCAGGGGCCTGACTCAGGTGCTTGGCGGCGTCATCATCGTGCTCGGCCTGCTGTTCGTCGGCGCTTTCGACCGGTTCACGTTCGCCGGCCGCATCTTCCGGCCGCAGTTCCGGCCGCGCGCCGGGCTGGCCGGCGCGCCGGTCCTCGGAGTGCTCTTCGGCCTGGGCTGGACCCCCTGCATCGGCCCCACACTCGGCGCGGTGCTCACGCTGAGCACCACCACCGGAACTCCGAGCCGGGCCGCGCTGCTGGCATTCGTGTACGCGCTCGGCCTCGGCATCCCGTTCCTCGTGGTCGCGTTCGCGTTCCAGCGCGGAGTCAGCCTCTTCGGATTCGCCAGACGGCACGCCCGGCTGGTCACCCAGGTCGGCGGCGTCATGCTCATCGTGGTCGGGCTACTGGAGGTCACAGGTGCCTGGGCCGCGGCAGTGACCTGGCTCCAGGTGCACTGGTTCCCCGGCTACAACGCGCCGATATAGAGTCACGGCGGCGCAGCCGCTGAGTCGCGATCCATGGCGGAGCCGCCGCTACGGATCGCAACCGCCGCTAACGTCCTGTACGCTATCCGGCTCACCGAGCACCCTCGGCACGCCAGCGACCTGCGGCCTGACGTCGTGGTTGGGTACCTGCTGTCGTCCTAGCGACAGCAGGTACCCAACCACGTCGTTCGCGCCTACGTAAAAGCTTCGCGGGGCAGACGAGGCTGGGGCTGGTGTGGCGGACGAGGCTGGGCTGACCTCGTAGGGCTCGCTGCGGGCGCCGTGCCGCGCGGGCGCCGTGCCGGGATCGGCCGGCCGTCTCCGGGTGCGACCGCCTACGAGTCTGGCTGGGTTCCGCGCGGCGGCAGGGCGGGACGGCGCCGGGACGGCCGGTCGGCCATGCTCGGCGGGGTGGCGGCCGGCTCGGACTGCAGCGCTTCGGCCGCGAGCCGAACCGCGGTCTCAAGCTGCGTGTCGCGGCCGGCCGCCCAGTCGTCGGGAGTGATCAGGACCTCGACATCTGGATCGACGCCGTAGTTTTCCACCCCCCAGCCGGCTCCTTCCATCCAGAACGCATACCGCGGAACGGTTATCCGCGTGCCGTCGACCAGCTCATGCCAGCCGTCGATGCCGACGACCCCGCCCCAGGTCCGGGCGCCCACCACCGGCCCGAGGTGCAGCGTCCGGATCGCCTTGGTCACGATGTCGCCGTCCGAGCCGGCGAACTCGTCCGCCAGCGCCACCACCGGCCCGCGCGGCGCGTCGATCGGATACGACATGGGCTGCATGCTCCTGGGCATCTCCCAGGCGACCACGCGGCGGGCGAGCTTCTCCACGACGAGCTGGGAGGTATGCCCGCCGCGGTTGCCGCGGGCGTCGATGATGAGCGCCTCACGCGTCATCTCGGCGCGCAGGTCGCGGTGGAAGTCGGCCCAGCCTTCGGCCACCATGTCGGGCACATGCAGGTAGCCGGCGCGCCCGTCGCTCAGTTCCCGGACCAGCGCTCGGCGGCTAGTCACCCAGTCCTGGTATCGCAGCCGCCGCTCGCTCGTCAGCGGCACCACGACCACGCGGCGCGGCGTATCGCTGCCGGGGCTCACCACGGTCAGCTCGACCGGCTTGCCGGCGGCCCCGGCCAGCAGCGGGCCGGGGCCGTCAGCCACCACCGGGCGGCCGTCGACGGCCAGTAGCCGGTCGCCTGGCCGGATCCGCACGCCGGGCGCCGCTAGCGGCGAACGCGCCCGCGGATCGGACGACTCCCCGGGCACCACTCGCCGGACCAGCCAGCTGCCGTCGCTGGCGCGCTCCAGGTCGGCACCGAGCAGGCCGGTCGAGTAACTGCCGGCGCCGTCCTCGTCGGCGGGCGCCTCGGCGACGTAGGCGTGCGAGGTGCCGAGCTCGCCGAGCGTCTCGGACAGGACGTCAGCGAACTCCCGCGGGCTTCCCACCAGGTCCAGCAGCGGCCGGTACTGCGCCAGCACGGCGTCCCAGTCCACGTCGGCCATATCGGCTACCCAGAAATCGTGGCGGACGAGCCGGCCCGCCTCGTCGAACGAGTGCCGCCACAAGGCAGCCGGGTCGGCCAGGAACCGGGCCCGCGACCCGTCTACGCTGATCCGGTCCTCCGGGCTGTCGGAGTCGGCCTTGTGATCGCCCGGCAAGACGGACAGGCTGTCGTGGTCACTGACGACGAGCCTGGTGCCGTCGCCGCTCGCCTCGAACCAGTCCACCGCGTCATCGAGCACCGTCACGGCGTGCCGCCGCAGGTCGAACCGCTGCAGCGCTGGCCGCGGATCGGCGTCTCCCGGCCGCGCGCCGCCCTCACCCAGGGTTCCGGTCAGTGGCTCGGACAGCCACGCGAGTCCGCCCTTGACCGCTCGCAGCGAGGCATACCGCGACTCCGGGACCGGCAGCGCCACGATCCGGTCGACCATGCCGTCGGTGTCGACCGCGACCGTCGACGGCCCGGACGCCCCAGCCGCGGCGGCACCGGAGGGACCAGCGGTTCCAGCCGCCTTCCCGCCGGCCGGCCCGCCAGCCGCCTTCCCGCCGGCCGGCCCGCCGGGCGCCTTCCCGTCGGCCGGCCCGCCGGGCGCCTTCTCGCCAGCGCTGGCGGCCGTGGCCGGATCGTCCGAACTCTCGGCGGCATCGGTGCCGTCGTCGTCCTGCCGGGTGGCGCAATCATCATCCGGCTCGTCGCCGATCTCCCGGCCGCCCGGCTGCGGGCCGAAGGGGGACAGCGTCGACGCCGCCAGCGGCACGAGGTAGGGCCGCGCGCCGTACGGGAAGGCAAGGTCGAAGAAGTGCGCGTCATAGACCGGGTCGAAACTGCGCTTGGACAGGAACGCGAGGTACTTGCCGTCGATCGTGAACACGGGATCGGTGTCGGCGAACCGCCCGTCAGTGACGTCGGCCACCTGCCCGTCGGCGATGCGCGCGATCCGCAGTCGGCGCATCGGATACAACGCCGGCTGCGACCAGGCCAGCCACGCCGCGTCAGTGGACCAGGCCAGGCCCGTGATCTCGCCGTTGTCCGAGGCCGCCAGCTCGGTCATGTCGCCCGAGGCGACATCCACGACCCGTACGTGCCCGTCCAGCGCCGCGACGGCGACCTTGCTGCCGTCGGGAGCGGCGGCCAGGCTCGCCACCCGGCCGATCGATCCGGGCGCGACGCGGCGAGGCGCGGCCAGCGAGCCCGCCGCCGAGGACCAGACCTCGAGCGCATCCGGGCCGTCGGCGTCGGTGACCCAGACGACGTCGCCGTCCTGGCCCAGCACCTGGGGGAGCCGCGCCCGGCCGCCCGGCGTTACCGACAGCGCGAGCGCCGGCCCGTCGCGGTGGGTCAGCCAGTGCACGGTCCCGCGAACCTCGACCACGCTGGCGCGGCCGGTCGCGTCGCAGGACAGCGAGCCGACATGGTCGTCCGCCGAGATCAGCCGGGGCGTGCGGCCCGGTGGCACGGACCCGAGCGCGACCTCGACGGGCCTGGGCTCGTCGGCGTCAAGCCCGTCCAGCAGCCAGATACCGCCGGCGCACGTGTAGACGATCCGCTGGCCGTCGGTGCTGGCGTGCCGGGCATAGCTGCCGTCGTGATCGGTGTGTCGGCGCAGGTCACTGCCGTCCAGCGCGCAGGAGTACAGGTTGCCGGTGCCCTCGTGGTCGGACAGGAAGGCCAGCCGCCCGGCGACCAGCATCGGGCTGGCGAACTGACCGCGCACATCGGCAAGCAGCCGCCGGAACGCCGGCCCGGCTTCCCCGCCGTCCGGCCCGGTCCGCACCCACAGGCGCCCGCCGGTGCCACCGCGGTACCGCTTCCAGTGCGCGGGATCGCGACCCAGGGTCCCCGACAGCAGAGCGACCCCGGCCGGCTCGATGGCCAGGTCCGCGACCGGCCCGTAGGGCAGCCGCGTATCGCCGACCGCCCCGGCGCCGGCGCCGGGGCTGATCGCGTGCGCCCAGGTGAAGTGCCGAAAGGCCTGGCCGGCCGCGCTGATCGCCAGCACCTCGTCCGCCGGGGTCCAGCCGCATACCTGAGTCCGCTCCTCACCCCAGAAAGTCAGCCGCCGGCTGATCCCGCCGTCGGTCGCGGCCAGGTAGATCTCGGATGTGTCGTCCCGGCTCCCGGTCCACGCGACCTGAGTGCCGTCGCGGGAGAAGCGCGGACGGCTCGCCACTGCATGGTCTGCGGAAAGCCGCCAGCCGCGCCCGCCGGACGCCGGCGCCAGCCACAGGTCGTCCTCGGCGACGAACGCCAGCAGATCACCGTGCACGTGCGGGAAGCTCAGGTACCCGGATGAAGTCACCACGTCATCCTAGATCCCGGCCTGTGGCCAGGCCCGCCGCCGCAGCGCTCCTGCCAGCCCGTTCGCCGGGGCCGCGGCCCCGGCATAGGTGACCGGCCGCCTTCCCGTCAGTATGGCCGTCGCTCTCCGTAATTGACGGAAATGCGTCACGCACGTGCGCCTAGCGTTAACTGTTCATGCAGTTAGCCGATAAAGGCGGCCCGCACGTTCTTTCTCCCGCCGTTGCCATTATGTTGTCTATGCAGCCGAACGGCATTCCACTACGCTCCGTACTCCTCGGCGGCGTTTAGGCCGAATAGGTTGTATGCATCGCCTGCGGGTGCGAGACTCGACATGTGGCAATAGCGCTTGACGGGGGGGTTCCCGACTACGGCGCGGACAGGCCCGCTGGACAGTCGCGCCTTGGGATCTTCAAGCGCCAGCGAGACAGCCTGACGCCGGAGCAGACCTCCTTAGCTGGGACAGAGCACGGCCGCCGGGCCGCGCTGCTCGACGGCCTCGCGCCGCGTCCGGCGGCACCGACGGAGACCGTTACCGCCGCTCAGGAGGGCGCCCAGGGGTCTTCCCCGGCCACCGACCTCGATGCTCGCCTGGTGAAGGAATCGTTCGCGCACTTGATGGCCAACGCCTCGCTGGCAATGGAGTATTTCTACTCGCATCTTTTCACCGCCAGTCCGGAAACTCGTGCGATGTTCCCCATGGGCATGAGCCAGATCCGAGAGCGAGTCTTCGCGGCGCTGGCCCGGCTGGTCTGGAGCTTGGATAACCCGCAGGAGGCTACGGCATATCTCGCACAACTCGGTCGCGATCATCGCAAGTACGGCGTGAAGGACAAGCACCTGCACGACTTCTTCAGCGCGTTACTGGAGACGGCCGCGTACTTTAGCGGCAATAACTGGACGCCGGAAACTGAGTCCGCCTGGCGCCGGGCCCTTGAGTATGCGGCGTGCACGATGCGGTCAGCAGCGGCTGCGGACGCTAACGATCACCCTCCGTGGTGGGTGGGCGAGATCGTCGCCCACGACCGGCGCACCGATACCGTCGCGGTGCTGACCATCCGGCCCGATAATCCGCTGCCCTACCAGCCGGGCCAGTACGTGCCCGTGCAAGTCACGAGGTGGCCCCGGGTGTGGCGGCCCTATTCCATCGCGAACGCGCCCCGCGGTGACGGTCTCATCGACCTGCACGTGCGGGCCATCCCCGGCGGCATAGTGAGCACTGCGCTCGTGCGGCATGCGGACGTCGGCGACGCCGTTCTGCTTGGCCCCGCCCGCGGCGAGATGACCGCGCCCAGCCCCGACAACGCCCGTAACCTCCTGTGCGTGGCCGGCGGTACCGGCCTGGCGCCCATCAAGGCCATCATCGAGCACGTGGCCGCCCGACGGCGGGCCAGGAATCCGGGCAAGGTCACGCTGTTCGTCGGAGCCGGGGGGCGGCAAAGCCTCTATGACCTGCCGGCCCTGCAGGCGATGCAAGCGGCATACCCGGCCCTGGAGGTCATCCCGGTGGTATCCGACAGGCCCGGGCTGGGCGACGTGGCCGCGCTGTCGGACAGTCCCGGGCTGGCCGACGATCCGCTGCTGCCGGGCTGGCTAGGCACCCCGGGCTTGACGCGACTGACCGGGCTACTCCCCGATGTCGTGCGCGGGCAGCACGACCTGTTCGAGAACTCAGAGGCCTACATCTGCGGACCCGCGGCGATGGTGGCGCGAACGGCGCTGCTGCTCGCCGCGCATATCCCGGCCGAGCAGATCCACCATGACCCGCTACCGGAAGCGCAGCCGGATCTCGCCGCGCCGACCCTGGCCACGCAGCCAGATGATGACTTCAGGCAGTCGCCGCTGTTCGCGAAGTTCGCCCGGCCGGGCTTCCTGCCGGGCACGGCCCCGTAGCGGCGAACCGGCCTAGCCGAGGTACCGGCCGAAGAAGGCGTAGATCCGCTGCCACGCGTCGGCGGCGTCGTGTTCCTGATAGGACATCCCGGTAATTTTTGCCATAACGAGGCCCGCGGCGCCCGACGCCTCGCTCATGAAGCGATGACCCGCGCCAGGGTAAATCTCGATGTCGTGCGGGATCTCCAGCACGGTCAGCGCGCGCCGCAGCCGCTCCGGGTGCTTCGTCGAGAGGCCCTTGTCCCGGCCGCCGTAGCTGCCCACCACCGGACAGGAACCTGCCAGCACGCTCTCGGCGTCCGCGGGGACCGAGCCGTAGTTCACCGCCGCGGCGGCGAATCCGTCTCGCGGGGCACACAGCAGGGCGAAGTCGCCGCCCATGCAGAAACCGATGACCCCGGTCTTGCCGGTGCAGTCCGCCCGCCTGGCCAGGAAGTCCCGCGCCGCCTCCAGCGCCGTGAACGCCGCGCCACTGCGCGCCCTGAGCTGCCGGAAGGTGCCGAGCAGGCAGCGGGCCCACGACTTTCCCCCGAATAGGTCGGGCGCCAGCGCCAGGTACCCGCGGGCAGCGAGCTCGTCGGCCTTGTGCCGGATGTCGTCGTTCACGCCGAATACCTCATGGATGACGACCACCCCCGGCCAGGGCCCGGCGCTACCGGCGGGAACGGCCAGGTAGCCAGGGACAGTGCCGCCGGTCGCCGGCAAGCTGATGTCGGGCATGGCCGCCAATCCCTTCCGCCAGCAGTTGCTGGGCACACCATAGCGGTCCGGCAATAGGTGGCATAAGCCTGGCCGATCCCCGGGCTTTCGGCTCGCTAGCAGCAGCTTTAGCCGCCGGCATTCTCTTTGCGTACCCCTTGTAACGGAGTTGCGACGCTAAGTTATTTACCGATGGCATCCGGTCAATCGGTGATGACGTCCAGGGAAGGGGATTCGATGTTCGGTAACGGCAAACTCGCCGCCCGCAGCGCTCTCGCCGCCGGTCTGGCGGGGCTAGCCATGCTGGCCGCAACGCCGGCGCTGGCCTCGGCGGGGGCACCGGCGGGAACGGGCTCATTCAAGACGTGGTCAGCCGCGCAGCGGGCGGCCGGCTTCCGGCTGAAGAAGGCGAGTCGCACCTACGGCCTCCGGCGTACGAACGCCATCCTGGTCAGCAAGTGCGAAGTCCCCGGCAAGCTCAGCAAGCGCGACGTCTACGCCGAGTGGCAGGGCTCGAAGCGGCGGTACCTCGTCATCGACCAGAACAACTCCGGCGGTGCCTGCAGCAATTTCGGCGGCGCCAGGCCGCTCGGCACCTACCGGGTCCAGGGCCACCGGGCCCGGATGTACGGGTTCTGCGGCATCGGCAGGCTGCCGTCATGCCGGGCGAGGAACGTCGTCCTGGTCCTCGCCTGGAAGGCCGGCCAGCGCTACTACGTCACCTACTCCAGCAACGAGTGGCGCAGCACGCTCGTGGGCTTCTCGCGGAGCCTGCGCCGCGTCTAGGCCCGGCGTCTTAGCGGCGCCCGTGCCGGGCTAGCCATCAGCGCGAGCCCGGCACAGGCGCAGCAGGTTCGCGATGACCTGATGACCGGCCCGGCCGGACGCGGTGAGAATGGACTCGGGGTGGAACTGCACGCCCCAGCGGCGGCGGGCCGCGTCCTCGATCGCCATCACCACCCCGTCCGGCGTCACCGCCGTGACCTCGAAACCACCCGTCACCTGCTCGGGCCGCGCGTGCAGCGAGTGATACCGGGCACCGGTGAACTGCGCCGGCAGGCCGTCGAGCAGCGACCCGCCGAGCACCTGGACCTGCCCCGGCTTGCCGTGCACGGGGGTCTCCAGCAGGCTCAGGGAGCCACCTGCGTGCTCCACCATCGCCTGCAGTCCCAGGCACACGCCGAACGCCGGCAGGCCGCGCTCATCGAGAGCACCCAGCAGCTTGTCACAGCCGAAGTCGGCGGGCCGCCCCGGTCCCGGCGACAGGACCACCAGGTCGGGCGCGTAGTCGTCCAGCAGCGCTGGGTCAAACCCCGCCCGCAGCGTCGTGACCGTGGCACCGAGCTCGCGGAAATAGCCGGCCAGCGTGTGCACGAACGAGTCCTCGTGGTCAACCAGGAGCACCGTCATGCCGTCGCCCGGGAGCGGGACCGGCGCGGCGGCGGGCGCTGCGGCGAGACCTGACCGTTGCGGCCCGCTGAGCAGATCCGCGCGTTGCTGACCCGGCTCGGCCAGGGTCTCCAGCAGCGCGCGGGCCTTCAGCCGGGTCTCCTGCTCCTCGGCCTGCGGATCGGAGTCGAACAGCAGGGTCGCGCCGACCCGGACCGCGGCGACCTGGTCGCGGATGTGGGCGGTCCGCAGCGTCAGGCCGGTGTTCATCCCGCCGTCGAAGCCGACCATGCCGACGGCGCCGCCGTACCAGCGCCGTTGGTCGTCCTCGTGATCCTCGATGAACTGCATGGCCCAGGTCTTCGGCGCGCCCGTGACCGTGACGGCCCACATGTGGGTGAGGAAGGCGTCGAGGGCGTCGAACTCCGGCCGCAGCCGGCCCTCGATGTGGTCGACCGTGTGGATGAGCCGACTGTAAAGCTCGATCTGGCGGCGGCCGATCACCTTGATGCTGCCGGGCACGCAGACCCGCGACTTGTCGTTGCGGTCGACATCGGTGCACATGGTGAGCTCGGACTCCTCCTTGGGCGAGGCGAGCAGCGCGCGGATGGCATCGGCGTCGCCGAGCGGGTCGTCGCCGCGGGCCACCGTTCCGGCAATCGGGCACGTTTCGACGCGGTCGCCGGTCACCCGCACGTACATCTCCGGCGACGCGCCTACCAGGTACTCCCCCGACCCGAGATTCAGGAAGAACTCATACGGCGCGGGGTTGCGGTGGCGCAGCCGCTCAAAGAACGCGGCCGGCGAGCCGCACGGGGCGTAGAAGACATGGCTCGGCACGACCTCGAACAGGTCGCCGCAGGCGAACCGCTCCCTGGCCTCCTCGACCACCGCGGCATAGGCGCCGGGAACGGGGTCGGCGGGCAGGCCCGTGGTGGCAGGCCCCGTGGTGACAGGCCCCGTGGTGGGCTGCCGCGTCCCGGCAGTTGTCTCGCGGGGCAGGCCGACGGTCGACCCGGCCGCCGTCTCGAACTCGTAGGAGTAGCAGACGGCCGTCTCCCGCTTGCGGTCCAGCACATAGACCCGGTCGGGCAGGTGCAGCACGAGGTCCCGCTGGGCCTCATCGCGCGCCCTGCGCAACCGCACTGGCTCAAACTGAAAAGCCAAATCGTAGCCAAACGCTCCGTACAGGCCCAGCTGCTGATCGGGCCCGGCGAGCTCGGCGATGATCTCGCGGAGGGCCGAGAAGACTGACGGGCGGCGGCTGCGCTCTTCCTCGGTAAAGGTGCCGCCGGGGTCCGCTACAGTCACGGCCGCCTGCCGACCGCCCGAGGTGACGGCACCGACCCTGGCCAGGGCGGCCGTGATCGCGGGCAGCAGGACCAGGCCGCGCTCGTTGCGAGCCCGCGCGGTGATCGTCCGGCCGTGCGCGACGACCTCGACGGGCGGGTCGACGTAGGCCATGTGCCAGCGGCTGTAGCGGCCGGGGTACTCCATGCCAGAGCTGAGCACCCCGCCCGGCACCGTCTCGACCTGCCGGGTCAGCCCTTCCAGCATGGCCGGATCGAACGGCGCTGCGGTGCAGGTCACCGTCACGCCGCCTGGGGTTCGGTAAGTCGTCTCATCCATGTTTTGCGTCGGCCTCGCGAGTCTTCTGCGGCCCGGCCTGGCGGCACAAAAAGGACGGCCGCCGGGTACCGGGCGGTCGCCTTAGGGATCTGCTGGGAGCGCGCGAATCCTGGCACCGCCTACTGGCGGCGCCACCAGCCTGCAGTGTGCTGTGCGCGCATGCGGTGAGCTTAGCCAAGCCCGGCCGCGAGCGCCACCTGCCCCCGAGCGCGATCCTGGCGCGACCGCGGCGACGCCCCGGATCGTGGCCGGATTAGGGGGTGTTACTGGGCTCTTTGTCCGATTTGCTCGACGATGGCTGGTCCGGCGCAGGCTGCTGCCGGTCGCGGCGGCGTCGCCAGATCACCCAGGTCAGAAGACCGAGCACCACGACCGCGAGGATGACCTCGCTCAGCTTGCCCGCGTAGTTCTCCACGGTCTTGTAGCTGGCCCCGGCCAGGTAGCCCAGGATGGTGTAGCCCACCCCCCAGATCAGGCCGCCGGCCGCGTTCCACGGCAGGAACCTCCGGTAGGGCATGCGCACGGTGCCGGCCAGGCCCGGCATGACCGCACGGAGGAAGGCGGTGAACCGGGCGAGGAAGACGGCGCGGCCGCCGTACTTGTGCAGGCGCGCGCGGCCGCCGTCGATGGCGGCCTGGTGCCGGGCGAAGATCGGCCGCTTGAGCAGTCGCTGGCCGTACCGGCGGCCGACCTCGTATCCGACACTGTCGCCGATTACGGCGGCGGCGACGACGACCGCCGCCATCAGCGTGAGCGATACCGAATGCCGGTAGGCCAGCACCCCGCCCAGGATGACTGCCGTCTCGCCGGGCAGGACGAAGCCGACGAATGCTGCTGCCTCCCCGAACACGAGGGCGCCTACGAGGGAGTAGGCGGCGACGCCATGGAGGTGCAGCAGCGGGTCGATGATGGTGCTGGTGATGCTCATCAGAACTCAGTGCTGCTGCCCGGCTGTCCCGGCCGCCCGCTGGCCGCCGGGGCTGGCATTGGCGGTGGCATTGGCGGTGGCGGCCACGGCGCGCGGGGCGACGGTGAGCTCGTCCGGTCCGCGTTCTGGCACCGGCCGGCCGACGATCCGGTAGACCTCAGATCCGTCCACCGTCTCGCGCTCGAGCAGCAGGCTCACCAGCTGGCCGAGCTCGGGCCGGTGGGAGCGGATCTTGCCGACCGCGTTCTCCTCGGCCTCGCGCAGCAGCCGGGCCACCTCCCGGTCGATGGTGGCCTGGGTGGCCTCGGCGAACGGCCGGCTGGACATCCCCGCCCCGCCGCCGCCCAGGAAGACCGAGCCGCCCTCGGGGTAGCCCACGGGGCCCAGCTCCGGGGAGAGCCCGAACTCCCGCACCATCTTGGTCGCCAGGTCGGTGGCGCTCGCGAGGTCATTGGCCGCGCCCGTTGAGCCCTGGCCGAGCTCGACGAGCTCCGCGGCCCGGCCGCCGAGGCGCACCGCCAGCGCGTCGTTGAGGTAGTCCTCGCCGTACAGGTGCCGCTCGACGAGGGGCAGCTGCTGGGTGACACCAAGCGCCTGGCCGGCGGGCAGGATGGTGACCTTCGCGACCGGGTCAGCATGGCCGGAGAGCGCGGCAACGATGGCGTGCCCCGCCTCGTGGATGGCGACCGCGTGCTTCTCCTCGGGCAGCAGGACGTTGGAGCCCTCCCGGCGGCCGAGCAGGATCCTGTCCCGCGCGTCGTCGAAGTCGGTCGCCGTCAGCACGTCCCGACCGCCGCGGACGGCGAAGATGGCCGCCTCGTTGGCGAGGTTGGCCAGGTCGGCGCCGGAGAAGCCGGGCGTGCCGCGGGCCACCACGTTGAGGTCGACGGTGGGGCCGAGCTTCTTGCCCCGGCAGTGCACGATAAGGATGGCCGCGCGCTCCCGCAGCGTGGGCAGCGGGATCGTGACCTGGCGGTCGAACCGGCCGGGGCGCAGCAGGGCCGGGTCGAGCACCTCGGGGCGGTTGGTGGCCCCGAGCACGACGATGCCCTGGGTCATGTCGAAGCCGTCCATCTCCGACAGCAGCTGGTTCAGCGTCTGCTCGCGCTCGTCGTTGGCGACCACCGAGCCCGAGCCGGCCCGGCGCTGGCCGATGGCGTCGATCTCGTCGACGAAGATGATCGCCGGAGCCCGCTTGCGCGCCTCGGCGAACAGGTCCCGGACCCGGGCCGCGCCGACGCCGACGAACATCTCGACGAAGCTCGAGCCCGCGACGGAGAAGAACGGCACCGACGCCTCGCCGGCCACCGCTCGGGCCAGCAGCGTCTTACCGGTTCCCGGTGGGCCGATCATCAGCGCGCCGCGCGGCGCCATGGCGCCCGCCTTGGAGTAGCGCATCGGGTTGCGCAGGAAGTCAACCACCTCGCCGATCTCAGCCTTGGCCCCCTCGTAGCCGGCCACGTCGGAGAACTTGGTCGTCGGCCGCTCGGCGTCAAAGACCTTCGCGCGCGACCGGCCGACCCCGAGGACGCCTTGCAGGCCGCCCGCGGCTCCGCTGTTCCGGGCCATCCGCCGGAACAGGTAAAACACCAATACCAGCGGCACCAGGAGGATCAGCCAGGACAGCAGCTGGGAGCCGATGCCTGAGCTCGGCGGCGTAGCGGTCACCGACCTCACGCCGTCGGCGCTCAGCTGCTGGCTCAGCGTCGTCGTCGGCTGGCCCGGGATGACGGTCGTGTAGGTCTTCCCGTTCGTCAGGTCCCCGCTCGCGACGGTGTTCGAGCCGCTCGTGCCGTTACCGAACGTGACGGTCTTGATCTTGTGCGCGCTGGCGTCCGCGGAGAACTGCGAGTAAGTGAGGTTGACCGGCGAGGCCGCGTGGATCGCCGGCAGGAATATGTAAAGTGCCACCATCGCCAGGAGGGCGACCGGCCACAGCCAGAACCGCCAGCTGGGCGGCGGCGGCGGGGCGGTCTTGACGGGGCGGTCGCCCGGCGGCGGCGGAACCGGCTGCTTGCTCATACTCTTCCTTACGCTGCAGAGGCAAGAATTATGCCGTTGTCCGCCCACGGCACATCACCCAGGCACGACTCATAGCGGGCATTCAGCCAGTATTCGGCCCCGGCGAGGCCGGAATTACCCGGCCGGCCATCCGCCGGACCGCCGGTCGGCGGTGTGGGCCGCGCTGCCGCGGCTCGCCGGAACCAGGGCTGGGCCCGACGGACACGGGGACGGCAAGGCGGCTAGGTAGCCGCTGGGCTACTGGCAGCTAGGTAGGTTGTGCCCCAAAGTACTGCTAATCCGGCGCCGACCGAGCTTAGTGTCCGGCGACCGCCCTGCCCCTGCGGAGGATGTCATGCCCGAGACCATCGTTCCCCCCAGCCCTGGCGACCCAGCGGGTCCTGCGGTCGCGACCGCAGGGGCCGCCCCCGCGGTAGATGCTCCCGTGCCGCACAAACCACCTACCGACGCGGCAGCCGCCCGGGAGATCGGCGAGGCGCTCGCGCACGTCCGGCAGCGCGCGGCGGAGATCAGGCGAGCGCCGCAAGAGCATAAGGTCCGGCTTGTCGTGTCCGACCAGGTGCGCGGCAGCAGCATCCTGGACAAGATCGCCGACGCCGTGAACGGTTTCTGCGGCTCGATGTGGGTGTTCATCGGCATCACCGTGGGCATCGTGGCGTGGCTGTTCCTGGGGAACATCGTCGGGTTCGACAAGACGCCGTGGCCGCTGCTGCTGACCCTCCTCAACCTTCCGCAGCTCTCGATCATGATCTCGCTGCAGGTCAGCGCGAACCGGGCGCAGACAGCCGGCGACAAGCGCGCGATCGCCGACCACGAGACGCTGATCGCCCTGCATGAGATGGGCAAGCAGCAGATCGCCATCCTGAACCAGCAGGACGACGTGCTGGCCATCCTCGATACCTTCGCGAGCAAGGACATGCCAGGCAGGCAGCAGCAGATTCAGGACACGGTGAGCAAGATCCTGGTCGCGGTGTCCGGCCCGGCCACGGCCTAGGACCGCGGCCGATGGGACCAGCACCGGCCGGGCACCACCAACAGGGATCGGGGCCTAGCCTCTGACTACGGGGTACGTCATCGGGAAACTACCTGGCGCGCCCCGGGGGAGCTAGCGACGACCAGCGAGGAGCCATGGCGTTCACGATCATCGTTAACGGAACCCGGCGCGAGGTCAGCGATGGCGGCGACGCGACCCTGCTATCGGTGCTCCGGGAACAGCTCGGCGTTACCGGGCCCAAGCTTGGCTGCGGGGAAGGCGCCTGCGGCGCCTGCACGGTGCTGATCGGCGCGCGCGCGGTGTCGGCCTGCCAGCTTCCGGCACAGGAGGCGGCCGGCCAGCGGGTCACGACCGCCGAAGGGCTGGCCGAGGACGGCTACCTGCACCCCGTACAGCAGGCGTGGCTGGAGACCGGCGCGATGCAGTGCGGATACTGCACGCCCGGCTGGCTGACCGCGACGGCGGCGCTGCTCGCCCGGACTCCGCACCCCGATGACGAACGCATAGCCGCGGAGCTGTCCAATATCTGCCGCTGCTGCACCTACCCGCGGATCCGCAGGGCGGTGCATCGCGCCGCCGAGCTCATGGAAGAGCCCGACCAGCTGGAGCCCGTGCCGCCGACCACCGGGCCGCCGACCACCGGGCCGCCGACCACCGGGTCAGGCGCGGCGCGGCCTGCACCGCCCGGTCCGTGGGACCTGGCGCGCCGGGAGCCCGAGTCCTTCGCGGCGGCCATGCCCGACGGGCTGATGACGGTCGTGACCATCGACAGCCAGCCGGAGGCCGGGCGGCCGAACCTTGGCAGCCCCAACGACGCATGGATACACGTCGGCGGCGACGGCGCCGTGACCGCCTTCACCGGCAAGGTCGAGGGCGGCCAGGGCACCCGGACGGCGCTGGCCATGCTGGTCGCCGAGGAACTCGCGGTGCCGGTCTCCTCGGTCACCGTCGCGATGGGAGACACCGGCACGTCACCCTTTGACCTGGGCACCTTCGGCAGCCGGTCCATGCCGTACGCCGCTCCCCCGCTGCGCGCCGCGGCGGCGGCCGCGCGCCGGCTGCTGACCGAGTCCGCCGCCGCGCGCTTCGAGCTGCCACCCGACCAGCTCAGGGTCGCGGACGGAGTGATCGCCGGGCCCGACGGCGCGCCGAGCGTCAGCTACGGCGATCTGCTCGCCGGTCAGCGCCGCGTCGAGCGAGTCCCCGCCGACGCCGCCGTCACGCCCGCGACGGACTGGCGGGTGGCCGGGCAGCCGGCGCGGGCACTGGGCTCAGCGGCGGTGGTGACCGGCGCTAAGCGGTTCCCGGCCGACCTGCGGATGGCGGGCATGCTGCACGGATGCGCGCTGCGGCCGCCGTCGCACGGCGCCGAGCTGGTCAGCGCCGATACCGCTGCCGCCGCCGCGCTGCCACAGGTCACGGTAGTCCGCGACGGCTCGTTCGTCGGGGTCGTCGCGCCCGACAGCCAGACGGCGCGCCAGGCCCTCGCGCGCATCGAGGCCAAATGGTCGGCGGCCGACTGGGACGAGCCCGGCCCGCTCTCCCCAGCGGACCTGGCGCCATACCTGCGCGCGCACCCCGTCGAGGCCGAAGGCCTGGGCGGGAAGTTCGAGCAGGACTGCGGCGACGTCGAGGCCGCGCTGCGCGCCGGGCCGATCCGCCTGGACGCCCAGTACTCCGCCGCCTTCATCGCGCATGCCCCGCTGGAGCCGCGGTCGGCCCTCGCGCACTGGCACGACGGCGGCCTGACCGTCTGGACCGGCACCTCGACGCCGTTCCGGGCCCGGACGGAGCTCGCGGCAGCGCTAGCGGTATCCGAGGAAGCCGTGCAGGTGGTCGTGCCCGACTACGGCGGCGGCTTCGGCGGCAAGCACGGCAGCGTAGTCGCGCTCGAGGCAGCGCGACTGGCGCGGGCAGCCGGCCAGCCGGTGCACGTGCAGTGGAACCGCCAGGAGGAATTTCAGGGCGGCTACCTGCGACCGGCGGCCGTCATCGACGTCAGCAGCGCGGCCGGGTCCGACGGCCAGCTCACCGGCTGGTCCTTCACCAACATCAACTCCGGTGCGATCGGCCTCGTGCCGCCGTACCGCATCCCGCATCAGCGCGTTACCTTCCAGCCAGCGGTGTCGCCGCTCCCCCAGGGCTCCTACCGGGCCCTCGCCGCCACCGCGAACAGCTTCGCGCGCGAGTCACACCTGGACGAGATGGCCAGCGCCACCGGCGCTGACCCCGTCGAGTTCCGGCTGCGTCATCTCGATGACGACCGGCTCGCCGCCGTGCTGCGCGCCGCCGCCGCCGAGATCGGCTGGGGCCAGCACTCCGAAGACGGCACCGGGGACGGGATCGCCCTGGGCATGGAGAAGGGCGGCCGGGTCGCGACGGCCGCGACGGTGCACGTCGCGCCGGATGGCACGCTGCGGGTGCTGCGCCTGGTCACCGCGGTGGACTGCGGTGCCGTCGTGCACCCGGACGGCCTGACCAATCAGGTCGAGGGCGCCGTCATGATGGGCCTGGGCGGGGCGCTGTTCGAGGCCGTCGACTTCGCCGGCGGCCGCATCCTCAACGCCGGCTTGGCGACCTATCGCGTGCCGCGGCTGGCCGACCTTCCCGACGTGCAGGTGGTGCTCCTCGATCAGCCGGATCAGCCATCGGCCGGCGGCGGCGAGACCCCGATCGTCGCGGTGGCGCCCGCGATCGGCAACGCCATCTTCCGGGCCTGCGGCGTCCGGCTGCGGTCGATGCCGCTGGCGCCCAGCGGCCGGGTGCCCGCGGCCGGGTAGTCACAGATCATCCGCCGCCTGTCCGAAAAGCGAAGAGCTCTGCTGCAGGAGCAACGGCCGGGCAGCATTGCGCGTCCTCCAAGGTATGCGTCCCATCACCCACCTGGCCCGCGCCGCGCGCGCCGTCGCTGCCGTCACGGTCCGGCCTCCCTACATTCCCCCCGGCCATTTCTACTCGCCGCTCACCTCCCCGGGCGACACCCGCCGTGCCCTCCAGCACGATGGGACCGCGCCTGGGGTGGACCTGCACGAAACCGCCCAGTTAGCTCTCGCCGCGAGGCTCCGCCCGATCCTCGACGCCCCGTTCCCCGGCCCCAGATACGAAGCCGGGAACCCGGTGTTCTGCGCCGCTGACGCCGCGGTGTACCGGGCGATCCTCCGCGACCTGCGGCCCTCCAGGGTCATCGAAGCCGGGTCCGGGTATTCGACCGCAGCCGCCCTCGACGAGGCAGACTCCGGCCCGGAACTCGCCGGGCTGCACGTCACGTGCATAGAGCCGTGCCCGGCGCGGCTGCTCAGCCTGCTCCAGCCCGGCGACCACGACCGGGTTACCATCCTCCATCAGCCCGTCCAGGATGTCCCGTTCTCCGCCTTCGATGCCCTCCGCGCCGGTGACATTCTGTTCATCGACTCGACGCACGTCGTCAAGGCCGGCTCCGACGTGGTTCACCTCGTCCTCGCCGTCTTACCGCGCCTGGCACCCGGCGTTATCGTCCATGTCCACGACGTGTTCTGGCCGTTCACCTACCCCGACGAATGGCTGCGGGAGCACCGCGACTGGACCGAGGCATACCTGATCCACGCGTTCTTGTCAGGGAACGACGGGTGGGAGATCCTCTTGTTCTCCTCGTGGCTGTGGCAATGCCACCCTGAGTCCGTGCCGGGGCGCCTGGCGGGACTCGCGCCGGGATCGCTGTGGCTGCGGAAGGTCCGCTAGCTGACTACGGCTCCCGTTATTGTTCTCATCGAATCATGCTCGTGCGCGGTGACCCGCGGCGTCGCCGTCATCGCCCGCCCAGCGCCGAACTGACCCGGCCCTAACAGGCTCAGACCGGCGAGATACCCGGCGAGCATCGCGCGGGCCACCTCCCCCACCGCCTCATCCGGGGGCAGGAACCGCGGGTGGTGCAGCGTGATCGCATCGCGGGTGCCGACGAACAGCATCAGCGTGGGCGCGCACCGGGCATAGAACGAGAAGTCGTCGGCCCCGCACGACCGGAAGCCCGTCTCTACCGTGAAGCCGGCCTGCCGCACCCACGGCCAGCTCGCGGCCGTCAGGGCGGGATCGTTGACCAGCGCGGGCTCGCCGTCCTCGATGGTCACGGTGCCGGCGCAGCCGTAGCCCCGGCAGCTGTGCTCGACGATCTCCCGCAGCGCCTGGTGCAGTCGCGGCCGGTCCGCCTCATCGAGGGACCGCAGCGAGCCGCGGGCGACCGCCGTCTCCGGAATGACGTTCGCCGCTCGCCCGGCCTCGATCGCGCCGACCGACACGACGACAGCGTGGGTCGGGTCGGCGTACCGGCTGGTGACCTGCTGCAGCGCCAGCACCGCCTGGCACAGCGCCGGGATGGGGTTGACGGCCAGGTGCGGATAGCCGGCGTGGCCGCCCGTGCCCGTCACGACGATCTCGAATTCATCCGAGGCCGCGTTCACCGTGCCTGCCGCCGCCCCCACGGTTCCGGCCGGAAGCTGATGCTGCAGGTGAACGCCGACCACCGCCTGCGGCTGGTGCGCCGCCAGCTCACCCGAGGCCACGATGTCCCGCGCGCCCGAGGGAAACGTCTCCTCCCGCGGCTGGAGCACGGCGAGCAGGGCCACCGGCAGCTCAACGGCGCGCGCCGCGCGGCCGAGGGCGGTCAGCGCGGCGAGGTGGACATCGTGCCCGCAGGCGTGCATCGCCCCGGTCCGGCAGGCCCACGCCGCGCCGGTCTGCTCGGTGATCGGCAGCGCATCGAGCTCGGCCCGGACGGCGATGCACGGGCCGGCGGCCGGCCCGATCCGCACCAGCCGGCCCGTTCCGCCGACCCGCGGCGCGGCTGGGTCCCCGAGCGCTGCCGCGACCCGCGCGGCCGTCGGCTCCTCGGCCCCGGACAGGTCGGCCGCGGCGTGCAGCTGATGCCGCAGCCCAACCGCCAGGTCGAGCTCGGCGGCCAGGCCCGCCGCCAGGGCCGCCCGCAGCTTCTGCGCGTCCGCCTTGGTCCCGGCGCCGTCCCCGGTCCCCATGCCGCCTCCGGCTCCAGTGCCGCCTCCGGCGCCAGCGCCGCCCCCGGCGCCAGCGCCGCTCACCGGCCGTCCAGCCCGTACACCCGGCGGCTATTTTCCGCGCCAACCAGCCGCGCGACCCGGTCGCCGTCGGCACGCGTCCAGGCATCGTCGGCCACGAAGGCCCCGATGACCCGGTCAAGATCGCGCCGGAACCCGAAGGCGCCCAGGTAGTGCAGCTCGGCCAGGCCGAAGGCATCGGAGGAGTACAGCAGCTTGTGGAACGGCGCCACCTCCAGCGCCTCGGCCAGCACCGCCGCGGAGCGGGCGCCGACGTGGTTCAGCGCCTCGCCGACGTCCATGTAGACGTGCGGGAAGATGTTGGCCAGGCAGGCCGCCTGCCGATGGTAGGGATAGCAGTGCAGCAGCATGATCGGCGCGCCGGCGTCCTGGGTGGCGAGCAGGAAGTCGTGCATCAGCCCCGGGTCGGCGCGATGCAGCCGGGCGTCCGGGTCGCCGAGGCCGACATGGAACTGCAGCGGCAGCCCGGTACGCACGCCGGCCCAGATGAGGTGCCGGAGCAACACGGGGTCCGCCAGCCGCGCGGGCGGCTCAGGCCGCGCCCCCGGATCGGCCTCCACCGCCGCCAGCCAGCGCCCGGCCGCGGCGCGAACCTCGGCGGCGCTGGGCGGATCGGGATCGAAGTCCAGGCCGTAACGGTAGGCCGCGATCGATTTCAGCCCGACCGCGCCGGCTGCGGCCACGGCGAGGGCCGCCTCGAAATCGGCGGCGAAGCTGGCCGCGTCGCCCCCGGCACGGGCTACCCGCTCGGCGATGCCCTCCAGCCGCGCGATCTCGTGCGCCGGCGCACCACTGGCCGCTTCCAGCTGCGCGGGCGTCATCACCTGGTCGCTCTGGTACCCCGTGTCGACGAGCCAGGCCTCGACGTGCGCCGCCTCCAGGAACCGGCTATTCACCTCGGCGGGGCCAAGCTCGGCGCGCCGCCGGACGTAGTCGCCCGGCGGGGCCGATGGCTCCAGGCCGAGCACCGGGGCACACCGCCGGCGCACCGCGAAGCCGAGCTGCGTGTCCCACATGGTGGTCCCGGCCGGCGGTGGCGCCACCGCCTCGGTGAGCAGGGACTCGATGCCGGGCCCGTCGAGCGCGCTCGCCGCGGCACCGTGGACGTGGTGGTCAACCAGGGCCAGCGGCCGGTCTGTCATGTCCCCTCCATCTAGCGGCTCTCGCCGCCGCCATATCGGGGACAATAACGATCTCCGAGCGCCGCGGCCACCTCGGGTCTCCCGGCGGCCCGACCTGGCTGACCTGGCTGACCTGGCAGACCTGGCAGAAGCCGAAGCGGCCCGCACAGCGCTCGCACCCCAGCCGCGCCCGCCCCGGCCAGCCGCGCACCATCCGCCTCCCCGACACCACCGGCCCCGCGCCACCCCGGCACCGCCGCCCCTGTTCCATGATCACCGGGATCTGCCAGTCACTGGAGGCTGTCGCGTAGCTCGTGATCGCCTTGGCGTGGCTGGCTGGCTGCGGCGGCCGGCGGCCGGCGGCCAGGGCGAATCGGCTGAGCTTCTTGATCACCACCGTTTTTTCGCACATAACGCTGAAAAACGGTGGTGATCACCGGCGACCTCGTTCCGGCGCAGCCCTAAGCCGTGCCCGGGTGCGACCGCAAGTCCCGGGCGGCGCCCCGGCCGGGCGGGAAGCCGCCGGTCCTGGCCGCACCGCCGCCCGCCAGCCCCGCCAGCCCCGCCAGCCCACCAGCATCACCAGCATCACCAGCATCACCAGCATCACCAGCATCACCAGCAACGCGACAACTTCACTGTGACTGGCGGATTCCGGTGATCATGAATGGCGAGGTTTTGGCGGGCCGCAATCCTGCTAACGGCGGGCCATAGGCCCATGCGGAACTGCGGCCGCCGCCATCTCAGCGCGTGCCCGGCTATGTGGCACCCGCCGGGCCGGCCGACAGGCGCCCGCGGAGGCACCGTGAACGCTAATACGCCGACAATGGCGATCCGTCAATGGCCTAATCGCCAGGAAATGCATTAACATTCTTTAACAGTTTATTTCCGTTTTATTTCTACGGCCGGACCTGGCTCGTTACTTTTTCCGCACCTATGTTGTGCGAGAAACCATTTGTCCCCGCGGCGGGCGGAGCAGGTGCAAGGAGGCATCATGCCCAAATTCCGGAAGCCATCCGTCCTGAGAACCTCCCGCCTTGCCGCAGCGGCCGGGGCGCTCGCCGCCGCGTCCCTGTCCCTGTTCGCCGTCGGAGGCGCCGCCCAGCCCGCCTCCGCCGCGTCCGACTCCCCCGCCGCCCAGTCCTCCCCCGCCGCGCAGTCCTCCCCCGCCGCGCCCGCCGCCTCCGCCGCCTGCCCGTGGGTGGGTTCCACCGCGCCCGTCCCGCAGCGGGTCAGCCAGCTGCTGGGCCAGATGAGCGTCACGCAGAAGGTCGACCTGCTGACCGGGGCCAGCGGCTCCAGCTACGTCGGGCTCATCCCCGCCATCGGGTCGCTGTGCATCCCGGCGATCAACCTGGAGGACGGCCCCGCCGGGGTGGGCGACGGCATGAGTAACGTCACCCAGCTGCCGGCCCCGGTGGACGTGGCCTCGACCTGGGACACCTCCGCCGAGCAGCTGTACGGCCAGGTGATCGGCTCCGAGCAGGCCGCCAAGGGCACGACTATCGACCTCGGGCCGACCATCAACATCGTGCGTGACCCGCGCTGGGGCCGCGCCTTCGAGTCGGTCGGCGAGGACCCGTACCTGAACGGGACGCTCGGCGCCGCCGACATCCGGGGCGTCCAGTCCACCGGCGTGATGGCCCAGGTCAAGCACTTCGCCGTCTACAACCAGGAGACCAACCGCAACACCTCTTCCGACAACGCGGTCATCAGCGCCCGCGCGGAGCAGGAGATCTACCTGCCGGCCTTCCAGGACTCCGTGCAGCAGGGCGCCGCGTCCTCGGTGATGTGCTCCTACAGCACCGTCAACGGCACTTACGCCTGCCAGAACCCCAGCCTGCTGACCACCGTGCTGCGCCAGCAGCTCGCCTTCAAGGGGTTCGTCACCTCCGACTGGGGCGCCACGCACGCCACCGCCGCGTCGGCCAACGCCGGCCTGAACATGGACATGCCCGGCAACGACGGCTTCTACGGCAGCGCGCTGGCCAGCGCCGTGTCCGCGGGCTCGGTCACCACGGCCACGCTCAACTCGCTGGTGTCCCCCGTCCTCACCCAGATGTTCGCCTATGGCCTGTTCGACGAGCCGCCGACCGGCTCGCCGGCCCAGCCGGCCACCAGCTCCGCGCATACCTCCGATGCCGTCCAGCTCGCCGAGGAAGGCACCGTCCTGCTCAAGAACAGCGGCGGCGTACTGCCGCTGTCCGCCTCGACCGGCTCGATCGCCGTCATCGGCGCGGACGCCTCGGCCAGCCCGCTGACCGTCGGCGGCGGCAGCGCGGGGGTCAACTCCAGCGGCACCGTCACCCCGCTGCAGGGCATCACCGCCGCCGCCCCCGGCGGCGTCACCGTCAGCTACAACAGTGGCTCCTCGAACAGCTCCGCCGCAGCACTGGCCGCTTCCTCTGGCGTCGCCGTCGTATTCGTCAGTAACGACGAGTCCGAGGGCAGCGACCTGTCCAGCATCGACCTGTCCAGCGCGAACAACTCACTGATCTCCGCCGTCGCCGCCGCGAACTCCCACACCATCGTCGTGCTCAACACCGGCTCCGCGGTGACGATGCCGTGGCTGTCGTCGGTCGCCGGGGTGCTCGAGGCCTGGTACCCGGGTCAGGGCGACGGCACGGCGATCGGGTCGCTGCTGTTCGGCGGCACCGACCCGTCCGGTCACCTCCCCGTGACCTTCCCGACCTCGCTGTCCCAGGTCCCGGCGAGCACGACCGCGCAGTGGCCGGGCCAGGGCGGGACCGTGCAGTACTCCGAGGGCATCGACGTGGGCTACCGCTCGTATGACGCCCGCGGCCTGACCCCGCTGTTCCCCTTCGGCTACGGCCTGTCCTACACGAGCTTCTCGTTCAGCAACCTCACGATCGGCTCGCTGGCCGCGGGCGGCGCCGCGACGGTATCCGCTACCGTGACCAACACCGGGTCCCGGGCGGGCGCCGACGTGGCGCAGCTCTACGTCACCGACCCCGCCGCGTCCGGCGAGCCGCCCCGCCAGCTCGAAGGGTTCGCCCGGCTGAACCTGCAGCCGGGCGCTAGCCAGACCGTCCAGTTCCCGCTCACCCAGCGCAACCTGCAGTACTGGAACTCCAGCACGAGCAACTGGGCGACCAGCACCGGCAGCTACGGCATCGCGGTCGGCGACTCCGACGCGCACCTGCCGGTGTCGGGAACGCTGTCGGTCTCCTCGTCCCAGCTTGGCCAGCCGGTCACCATCACCAGCCCCGGGCCGCAGGAGGGCATCGCCGGGACCGCGGTGTCCGTTCCCGTGTCGGCCAGCGACTCCACCAGCGGGCAGACCGCGACCTTCACCGCGACCGGCCTGCCGGCCGGGACCGCCATCTCCGGCTCCGGCACGATCAGCGGCACGCCCACCACGGCCGGGACTGCCACGGTGACGGTGACTGCGCAGGATGGCAACGGCGCGTCGGCCAGCACCTCGTTCACCTGGACCGTCACGCCCGCCGGATCCGGCATCGCGACCACGCCGCTGGTCGGCTACCAGGGCCTGTGCCTGGACGTCGCCGGCGATAGCAACACCGACGGCTCCAAGGTCGAGATCTACACCTGCAACGGCACCAACGGGCAGCAGTGGACGGAGGAGGCGAACGGCACCGTCCACTCGGACGGCAAGTGCCTGGACGTCGCCGGCGGCGGGACCGCCAACGGGACGCTCGTTAACCTGTACACCTGCAACGGCACGGGCGCGCAGGTGTGGCAGCCGCAGTCCAACGGGTCGCTGCTGAACCCGCAGTCCGGCAAGTGCCTCGACGACACCGGCAGCTCGACCACCCTCGGCACGCAGGTCCAGATCTCTACCTGCACGGGCGCGGCCAACCAGTCGTGGGTCTCCCCCGCCGGCAGCGGCGGCTCGACCGGCGGCGCCACCGGCCCGGTGGCCGGGTACCAGGGCCTGTGCCTGGACGTCCGCTCGGCCAGCAACGCGGACGGCACCCCGGTGCAGGTCTACACGTGCAACAACACCAGCGCCCAGTCCTGGACGGTCGAGTCGAACAGCACGCTGCAGGCCCTCGGCAAGTGCCTGGACGTGACGAGCGGCGGGACCGCCAACGGGACGCTCGTTAACCTGTACACCTGCAACGGCACGGGCGCGCAGGTGTGGCAGCCGCAGTCCAACGGGTC